>Ga0209489_106920_pt1 | contig 17565 bp, 13 predicted proteins | sample SiratrowhiteBW_FD_187527 | JGI IMG/M metagenome (GOLD analysis project Ga0209489, IMG submission 187527) | Root nodule microbial communities of legume samples collected from California, USA - Siratro white BW (SPAdes) (version 2) | ecosystem: Host-associated > Plants > Roots > Nodule | place...
AAGTTCTAGACCAAGCTTCAAATCTTCATGAATCTTCATGCATTCCACATATGATCATAGGTCTTGAACTTCTTCACACATGGTTGGCTTCATCAAATCACTGCAGCAGTCCACTGATGCTAACAAAAAACAATTAAGAAAGTTTTGCAGACATGTAATATTACTTGTAACATATATGATGTCACTGTCATATGTGATGTATGCGTTAAAGCAAAATATCATCAGCTTCCTTTTACTTCTTTAAAAACTGTTTATAGTCATCCTTTAGAATTAGTTTCACACCCTTCAAATTTACATATCAGAGGAGGATATGAAACAAATCAAATAAAAGCCATTAATTAAGGGAGTTAGTTAGAAGTGAAGTTGAGTTATAAATACAGGGTTAGAAAGAGAGGAAGGGGAAGAGATTTGGATAGTGGAGTGAATAGGGAGAGTTTGGCCTCTCGAAAGTCAGGTGAGAGAATTTCTGTTAATGCTTTATTATTCAATATTGTTCAAATCTATTCATCTTTCTTCTTCTGTTATTTCCAATTACAAACTCAAATACACTTTGGGATATTATTCAGTTACTCCCTTATCTATTGTTTTATTGTTATTATTATTAGATACCTTTACAATTGGTATTTGATTCTCGATCCAGGTTTCAAACCTGTGAATAGTTACCACACGCAACTCAGGAGCGATGGAGGAACGTGTCGAAGGGTTAGAGAAACGAATGATGGACCACGGTCAGATGTTAGAGGCGATATTGAATAGGCTTGATGATATGGCGATGCATTCACCACGATAGGATTAGACTACGGAGCCGCATCAGGAGGAGGAGGACATTGCCTCAAATTGTGGATCCCGGTGGAGGAGGACAAAATCGCGAAAACCAGCATTATAGGGGTGACGGGGGACGCAAATTAGAGGTCCCAACATTTGATGGAGCAGATACGAATGGATGGTTAGTGAGAATGGACCATTTTTTTCGGGTGTCGGACATTCCGGTAGGGGAGAAGCTTGATTATGCGGTACTAGGATTAATGGGAGAGGCTCTTCCGTGGTTCGGGTGGTGGGAGTCTTAGTTGACATTTCACACTTGGCTCTATTTCAAGCAGGACTTGCTGAAACGTTTCGAACCAGGAGCGGCGTCAAATCCCTTAGCGTCATTGTTATAGGTGAAGCAGACAGGCTCTGTCATGGAGTATCGTTGTAATTTTGAGCTCGCGGCCAAATCACACAGAAATTTGGGTGGAAAGACCTTACTATGTATGTTCCATGAAGGGTTGAAACTGATGATTAAGTCAGAACTAGCGGTGGCGGAGTTTGAATCCCTTCAAGCGTTGATAGATCGTGCAATGGTTGTCAGAGCGAGAAACTTAGCTTGACGAGAGGAAATTGGAAGCCAATAGGAAAGACGACTTGAAGCAGACCCTAAGTGTAGTGAGGGTTTCGATAGAACTTCTAAATCATCTGACTCAAAGCATAATTCTCATTTGATCTCAAATGAAGAGTGGCTTGAATGTGAACGCAAAGGTCAATGCTACAAGTGTGAGGAGAAGTGGAACCCATCCCACACATGTCGACACCGTCATCAACACTTGGTTCTAGTAGATGCTGACAAAGAGGAGCTTGAACTAGCACCAGAAAAAATCACAAAGGAACCCTCTGCTCTGAATCTACAAACTATGTCTCTCCATCTTTCATCTTTCAGTTATTGGGGATTCACATCTCATCGCACATTTAAGGCTAAAAGCAAGATTTAGGGCTCGGAGGTGATTGTGTTGGTGGATCCAAGGGCGGAGGCCAATTTGCTTTCCACTCATATCGTCTCCTCCCTAGGTTTACCATTGAGCCCAATGTGACCATTTCAAGTTAAGGTTGGAAATGGCGCTGTTGAACCAAGAGTTAGAGGTTGCGAAAATGTCAAACTAATAGTGCAAGGTGTCTCGATAGCTGTGAACTTCCTTGTCATGGAGCTCTAGCAGTTGGATATGGTGCTTGGTGCTGGGTGGGTGGCAAGCCTAGGCAACTTTGAAGGCGACTATCAGCGGTTGACACTGAGCTGGATGTCTAATGGGTTCCGAGTAGCACTGTAGGGGGACCCCAGCCTCAGTAGAAGCCATGCATTAGGAAAGATGGCTTTAAACGCATTGAAAAACAATATGGAGGGTTTCTTGGTGACTCCTTTATTTTGCTCTCATGGCGATAACATTACTTTTTCTATTACAACTGAGACTCTGGAAGTATTGCAACAATTTCATGATATTTTTCAAGAACCTTCTGGTTTGCCTCCGTTTAGACCACAGGATTATATCATTCCATTGAAGAAGAACTTAGAAATCCCCAATATTAGACCATACAGATACCCATATCATCAGAAAGCTGAGTTTGAAAAGATCATTGCAGAGATGCTGCAAATCGGTATTATTCGCCCTAGCACGAGCCCGTTTTCTAGTCCGGTGATCTTGGTGAGAAAGAAAGACAGTGGTTGGCAGTTCTGTGTTGACTACCGAACACTCAACAAGATAACAGTCCCAGACAGGTTTCCAATTCTTGTTATTAAAGAGCTTTTGGATGAATTAGTTGGCGTTGTGGTGTTCTCCGAGCTGGATTTGAAATCTGGTTACCACCAGATTCGGATGAAAGAAACAAACATCCACAATATGATATTTCGAACAAATGAGGGCCATTATGAATTCCTCGTGATGCTATTCGGGCTCACAAATGCCCTCTCCACTTTCTAGTCACTGATGAATGTTGTATTAAGACTATGTTTACGAAAATTTACTTTAGTTTTCTTCAATGACATTGTATAGTCACGACAAGGACAGTCATAGGGATCATTTGCTGCAAGTTTTTGAGATCCTTAGGAGGAACAACCTGTTGTTGAACAAGAAGAAATATTATTTTGAAAGTTTCAGTATCGAGTACTTTGGGCATATTATTTTTGCACAGGTGGTCCCTGATCCTAAAAAGATTTGTGACATGGTTGATTGGCCTACACCTAAAGATTTAAAAGCACTACGAGGATTTCTAGGGCTCACAGGATATTATCGACGCTTTGTGAAGGGTTACAGCAGCATCACATGGCCTCTTACACAACTCTTGCAGAAGGATTCTTTTCAGTGGGATGCTGAAGCTGACTCAACTTTCCACCAATTGAAGACAGTCATAGTTTCAGTTCCAGTGCTTGCTTCTCCTTGTTTTTCTAAACCCTTTCAACTTGAGACCGATGCCTCTGGCAAGGGTGCAGGGGCTGTTTTAATGAAAGAGGGACGCCTTATCGCATTTATGAGCTAGAAATTGACCCCCACTACCTAAGGGAAGTCTGTGTATGAGAAGGAGTTGATGGCCATTGTTTTTGCCATCCAGAAATGGCAACATTACCTTTTTAGAGCAACGAGTTGTTGAGTAAGGACAATAGAAGTGGTTATCAAAGCCGATGAGTTATAGCTTTGACATCAAATATAAGGCTGGTTCGAAGAATAGAGTAGCTTATGCACTTTTTAGAAAATTTCACTTCTCATCTATTTCTTTCTCTATGGCAGTTGAGTAGAATGGGATTGAAAGTGAAATTCTGGAAGATGCCAAATTGAAACACATTATGCAACAACTTTTAATAGGCGAAGAGGCATCTTGGTGGTGGTTGACCGTCTTACGAAGTATGCTCACTTCTTCCCACTGGCTCATCCATTCACAGCAAAGGACATTGCTATTCTCTTCATCAAGAAAGTGGTCTGTCTCCATGGTTTCCCATCTTCTATAGTCTCAGACCGGGATCAGATTTTTATGAGCTCATTCTAGTCAAAACTATTTAAGTAAGCTGGTACTACATTGAAGATGTCCTCTGCCTACCACCCTCAATCTGACGGTCAAACGGAAGCTGTTAACAAATGCTTAGAAACTTATTTGAGATGTTTGACAGGCTCCAAACCAAAGCAGTGGCTGACTTGGCTATCTTGGGTCGAGTTTTGGTATAATACGAATTACCACGGTTCAATTCGCATGACTCCATTTAAGGCCTTATACGGTAGAGAACCACCTCCTTCGTTAAGGTTGGATTGGAATTAGTGATGGAGGATGTTCGGTTCATGATGGTAGAATGCAACCAGCTCCTAGATGAGTTGCAATTTCAATTAAACAGAGCTCAAAAAATAATGAGGCAGTTTGCTAAGATTCACTCTGTCTTCCATGTCTCCTTGCTTAAAAGGAGTGTTGGCCCTTTTACATCATCTTAACCCCTGCCACCACACCTGTTTGCCGAAGTAGAACTGTTGGTACAACCTGTTAAGACTTTATTCGGCAAGTGTACCGAGTCACAAGTAATATAGATTTATAAAGTAAGGATGTCGATCCCACAGAGAACAGTTTTGTTTTAGAATTTAGCGTCACTACTCACTAAGCAAATAACAGTTTCAAGATGATTTGATAATAATTTGAGTCAAGAAATGTAAAAGAACAATTAAAAATAAGTAACAATTATAAAAAGGAGTTTGCAAGATCTAGAAGGACTTTGGGATTGAACCTCATCTATCTCCCTCATTCATATTTTGGGTTTGATAAAAACATACAACATTCGTAACTACTCACTATTGATGCACATATAATAATCATTCACACCGATTCCTCTAATATGAAATTCATAAAGTAATTTCCTAAACACTAATCCCTCAGCTATTTAATAAATTACCAGCATTAAGAACAGATGTTATACGCAGTCAATACATCGAAACCTATTCCTAGTATTCCAATATATTGAGTATTTTCATCCAGGTCGAAAACTCAAAAGTACTTCTCAGTTAAATTTAAGAATCAAAATCAAGACTCTATTGATCAGATAAAATCTAACATTAAGCACAAGATGAAAATACCAATGGAGTAGAAACTGAATATTATATTAAAAATCACCAAAATACAAATGAGTTCAAAAGATTACATTCAATCCCAAAGATGAAGAATTAGCTACCCATGATAGCCATTACAACCCAATGAAAGGAAGATTGCAAGAGGAGAAGGAAATCTTGATTCTAGCCGTCCGCCTCCGTCCTCTAGGTCTTGCCTCCGTCCTCTAGGTCTTGCCTCCATCCTCTAGGTCTTGATTTCGTCCAAAATCCTAAAAATCCCCTTTTAAACTTGGTTTTGGGCCTAGGTTAAGTGACTTTTCTTTTGTTCCTTTCTTTATTTTAAACTTTTCATTTCTTTTCTTCATGAATCTTCCAATCTATCATTTTCTTCATTCGTTTATACCTGAAATTTCACAATAATTGAGATTAAATGATTTCCTTTAACTCATGACTCAAAACATAAATTTAAATCCAAAAACTCTAAAATTGGGAGTAATTACTATTTTAAATAACACTCAAAACCCACAAGTACTCAATATTTCTCATGTATAAAAACACTCAAAATTGGTACTTATTACAACCAGAGCAAATACTTGACAATAGGAGAAATGACATGGGAGAACTTGAAGTCTTAGTTAAATAACAACCTTTACCAGATTTTGAGAATTCTTGGGAGTTAGTTGCAAAGATCAAGATTGTGTTTTCCCACTTTCACCAAGGTGAATCTCCAAAGGGAGTATTGTTACATACCTGGTTAGTAACCAAGTGCAAGGACATAATGAAAATATCACACCCTTCAAATTTACGTATCAGAGGAGGAAGAGGAGGAATATGAAAAAAATAAAATAAAGCCCTTAATTAAGGGAGTTAGTTAAAGGTGAAGTTGGGTTATAAATACAGGGTTAGAAAGAGAGGAAGGGGAAGAGATTTGGATAGTGGAGTGAATAGGGATAGTCTGGCCTATGGAAAGCCAAGAGAGAGAATTTCTATTCATGCTTTATTGTTCAAATTTGTTAATATTTGTTCCTTTGTTATTTCCAATTACAGACTCAAATATACTCTCTGGAATATTATTCAGTCACTCCCTTATCTACTGTTTTATTGTTATAATTATTAGATACCTTTACATAATGCTAAACTAAAATCCATACAAACTGACAACGCTAAAGAGTTTCTTAGTCTTGCATCTTATCTTAATACACATGGTATTCATCATCGTCTCACATGCCCACATACTCATCAACAAAATGACTCATTTGAAAGGAAACACCGACATATAAATGACACTAGTTTAGCTCTTTTTGCTACTGCTTCTTTACCACAAAATTTTTGGGGTGAGGTTTTTCTAACTATTGTTCATGTTATTAATATGTTACCCACTTGATGTTTTACAAGGATTTTCTCCACATGAAGTTTTATTTAAAACTAAATCTAACTATTCCTTTTTTTGTGTGTTTGGGTATGCTTGTTACCTTCTCCTACATCCCTATAATAAAAATAAGTTTGATTTTAGATCTGCAATATTTTTATTCTTAGGGTAAAATAAAAATAAAAAAGCTATATTTGTTTATCCACTAGTGACAAAATTATTATCTCATGCAATGCCATTTTTAATTAAAAGCATTTTCCTTTTTATAATTCTCATAGCCCATTTGATGTACCTATTTAACTTAATCACATAGACTCATTTATTAGGGTACCTATAAATCTAATTGAACCTACTACTGACCTTGCGAGTGAAAATGAAACTTTACCTCAAAATACTACTATATCAATTCTCCAATAAATGATTATTCTAATTTGTGTGAAACAACAATTCTTTTGTGTGTATATCTTTTTTACCTGCAGAAAACACATGTTCACATTTTTCAAGGGTCAAAATATTCATCCTATGGTTACTCGTGCAAAAGCGGGTATTTTCAAACCCAAAATTCATATTGCTTCTGGACCTTTGTATCCCCCTAAACCACACACTATTAAGCAAGCTTTAGCTAATCCTATTTGGTTCAAAGCTATGCAAACAAAATATAATGCTCTTCTTCAGAATAAAACCTGGATTCTCACTGATCTCCCTCCCAGTGTTATTGTTGTGGGCTGTAAATGGATTTACAAAAACAAGTTAGATGCAAATGGCACTCTTCAGTTTCACAAAGCACGCCTTGTTGCAAAAGACTTTCATCAAGTTGCTGGGTTAGTTTATAATGAAACTTTTGGTCTGATTATCAAACCAGTCGTTGTACGTGTTGTTCTTGCTCATGCTCTCTCATCAAACCGACATATACATCAAGTTAACATCATTAATGCATTCTTGTATGGTGACTTAGAAGAAACGGTCAACATGCAACAACCTCCAAGTTTTGTTTCTACTAATCTAATCTGAATCAAGTTTGTAAACTTCTTAGAGTTATTTATGACCTTAAATAGGCATCTTGGTCATGGTTTCACAAATTAAGCCAATATCTTTGTCAAATAGGTTTTACTCCAACAAAAATTGTTTACAAAATTTAAAAATAAGGTTATTATATTTGTTTTAATATAAGTTGATGACATCGTTATAATTGGAAGTTCTTATTCTGAAGTCATTTCTCTTATTCTTTTACTTAACGAATAGTTAGATTTGAAAGACCTTGGTCCTTTACTTTTTCTTAGTGTTGAGGTTATCTGATAAAGATCAGAGTCTTAATTTTTTCCAAACAAAGCATATCAAATATCTACTTCATCGAGCAAATATGTTAGAAGCTAAAGGACAACATACACCCATGATCACATTTACGCGTCTCACTCAGGATTGCTTCACGACATTTCATGATCCTACCTTATATAGGTCTATTGTTGGTGTCTTACAATATGTGACTATAACCAGACCTGAGCTTGCATAATTTGTCAACAAGGTATGTCACTATATGCATCAACTACAAGAACATCATTGGAAAGTGGTCAAGAGGATACTTCATTATCTGGCTGGAATTCCTCATAATGGTATTCTTCTTAAAAGTTCTTCAAATTCTACCATTCTGGACTTTAGTGATGCTGATTGGAGGTCAAACCTAGATGATAACAGATCGACAAGAGGTTTCTGAGTCTATGTTGGAGGCAATCTTGTATCTTGGGGATCTCACAAATAGAGAGTGGTCTCACGCATTAGCACTGAAGTAGAATATCAAAGTGTTGTTGTTATTCTCACTAAAATTACTTGGATATCGTCCTTGCGCTAAGAGTTTAACATTATTTCTGATGTTCTAATCTATTCTTCACTCTCATTCAAAACATTTTGAATTAGATATTTCATTTTCTAAAAATGTGTAACAACGTATTGTTCATCTTATTCATCTACCTGGACTGAATCTTTACAAAAACATTTTCATTTTAGTTTCTATAATTTTAGAAATAAACTTAGGATTGTCAATATTTTCATCATAAGTTTAAGGGGAATGACAAGGTTAAAGAAGATTAATAGACAATTAAGAGAATTTGGAGACAGTTAGCTCTTTTGAACTTTTCCTATCTTATATATAATCATGTATACAAGCCTTTGTGATTAAAAGTGTCTTTGTTGTTCCAATTGCGTGGCTAGAAAATATTTATTTTATTACAGGTTTTAAGTTGGTACCAAAACGAATAATTTATTATAAGTATGAAACATTTTATCTGAATTAATTCAAGAACTAATGTAAAATGTACTTAAAAGTAATTTTTACTATAATTCTTAATGTAACCGACTTAGAAAGTTTAACCTGTTTCATCTTTTTCATTTATTCTGTTAAGATATTTATTTACGTAAAAAAAATGACTTTTTATATTGATTTCTACTTTAATCCACGTAAAAAATAACTTTTTATATTTGTTGATGATTTAAATTAATATAAAATATTTTTTTACATCACATTATTTATTAAAGTAATATTGATTTTTTTTTTACATTATTTATATCTACATTTCTCGAAGTGATATAATTTCATTCAGAAAACTAATGTATAATAAAAGACTATTTTACATTAATGTTTATTATTATTAAAAAATTAAATATATTTAAGTTATGTTTGGATTAATTTCTTTATAAATTTTAAAGAGAAAAAGAATAAATTTTACATACCTATATATATATATCCTAACTTCGGAAAGAGTATTGGTAGTAAAAAAAGATGTGTAAGTAAAAAGTTTTAAGTGTCGATATAAAATGGACTGTAATACAAGTCTAATATGCATATACTTATTTCAATAAACTCAATGATTTTATAATAGATAAATAATCTGTTACTGTTCTCATAACCAATCAAATATTTTAAGTAACTAACATTAAAATATTTGAATATATGTTAATTATAATGTTGTTACACTGTTCGATTACCAGATTCACTTATTTTTTAAGAAAGATGAAAAAATAAATTAAGCAAACTTGTAAAGGGAATTAAAAAATTCTATTTAAATTAGCCTAAAGAGCGTAGAATAATATATATATATATATATATATATATATATATATTAAATTATTATTATTTAATTTAAACCTATTCTGAAAAGAGTAGAAGCATTTGAAATTATTTATTGATAGTTTTGTATATCTTTCCTAGTATAAAGAAAATGTTTATTGGTACGAACGAGAAACAGTTTAGTTAACTTTATTATCATTAAAAAAATTAATTATATTTAAGCTATGTTTGGATTAATTTCTTTATAATTTTTTTAGAAGAAAAAAATTGACATTTTTTATAAATTAAAATTAACTTATACAATATTAAAATAAAAAATAGAAAAATCATACAAAATATTTTTTTACAAATTATATAGATTACTTAACTTCGATCTATATTATATAGGTTCCACTTATTATCAATGTAATAGCTTATTCACATGACAAATTTCCGGATCCATTTTAATTTTACTCCATATATAGGATCCAAAGAAAAATGAATAATTGATTATTTGAAAAATAGGTTAAGAGGTTTATAGAGTGATGAATTATTAAAAGAAAAGATTGAATGAATTAGCATAAGTTTGAATCGATTAAACGACAACTTCAATGCCTAAAATAGCATATAGTTGAACGGTTTCACTGAGAATGCGAGAGTATAATTGAATTTTTACTAGTTTATTAATTTTCTTTTACTTTATTTCTTTCCACGTAATATTTGGTTTCTTATAAATATTTTCCTCTCTAACCTGCATCAAATTAATTAATAATTAACAGTGAGAGTTGTGAAAATACTTACGTACCAAAGTATATTATTATTATTATTATTACCATATATAAAGAACCAAACGAAGAGACGAGGAGTCATATAGCATTATCAAAGAAGGGTTGCTTGTGGCAGTGGCGCTGAAAATTGAAGAAACTTAAATCATCTCTTCCTCTTTCATCTTCTTCATTCCTCTTTTTCATCCTCAACCAACGCCAAAATTCTCTTCTACCTTCGTAAGTTTTATTCTCCTTTCTCCATCGTCTTTATCATTCATCAAGAATTCAAATCCCTAATGCCCTCGTATTTTATTTTTTATCACCTCATTGTTTTAATCATTTATTGAATCCGAGATCAAAAACCAATCAATCTTTAATTCATCATCGTTTATCGTCGTCTTCATCAATTTAACTATTTAGGGTACGTAACTATTCCTATAACGGTTTGCTTTTGATCTCTCTATTCGTTTCAGAAATCAATTATCAAGAAATGAATGATCATTAATATTTTCTATTTTAAGTGATAATCAATAACAAAGAAAGCAATTCTTGTTGTTATCACCGTTATGAAATGAATGATCATTAATCATGAATTGACGTGGTTTATTCAGGTGACGGTGAAGGGAGAGGAAGGGAGGTTAGGGAAGATGTCGTCTATGAACTCGCCGTGCGCTGCGTGCAAGCTTCTACGGCGGAAGTGCACGCAGGAGTGCGTGTTCGCGCCGTACTTTCCACCGGACAACCCGCAACGGTTCGAGTGCGTGCACCGCGTGTTCGGCGCGAGCAACGTGTCCAAGATACTGAACGAGCTCAACGTGTCGCAGCGCGACGACGCCGTTAAGTCGCTGGCGTATGAGGCGGAGGCGCGGTTGCGTGACCCCGTGTATGGCTGCGTGGGGTTAATTTCGTTACTTCAGCAACGGCTCCGTCAAGTCCAAATGGATCTTCACAGCGCGAAGAAGGAATTCTCCACTTATGTTAGTCCTCAGACCATGCAGGTTATCTTGGCCAATCCTGGGATGGTGCCACCTGCTGAGATCGTCGTGCCTCCTCCGCATCAACCTCTGTTCAATCACGGTGGCAACAACATGGCGCCGCCGCAGACTTTGGTTGGCCATGGCGGTGGCCAGACGGCGGTTCGCGACCCTCAGCAGCAGGATTTTCAAGAAGCTCAGCAGATAATTCTTGCAAGTAGGGAGCAGCAACAGATGTTTAGAAACTATGAGCACCAAGTGTTTGGTGGTTTTGAACCTAGCAATGGTGGATTTGGGAACCAAGGAGAATTGTTGTCTCCTTCTTTGGCTCATGGAAATTTTGGTAATGTTGGAGCCTACCAAATGCAGCAAGGAGAACAGCATCCCATTGAGGCACAGTTGCTCCTCTCGCCACAGCAGGGACAGCCCCATCAGCAACAACAGTGTGAAAGTGAGGATGGAAGGAATGTGCTTGATTTTTCAATCAAGTAGTTATGGTGTCCATTTCTCACTTTCTTAAAGTTCATCAAACTAAGTACTTGCTTTTCTCCTTAGATTTTGGGTTTATATCTCTTACGTAAGAATGGACACAAATTTAAATGTGTTAGTATGGGTTTCCATTTAACAAATTTCTTTCTTCCCTCACTCCTTTTTAAGTTTGGTAAAATAATCAACTTCATCAAAATCCTTAGATTTCTCTTGTACTATGCCAACTCTCATATCTAAACCCTTTTCAATATTTGTCTCTTTCTATATTAATAACACATTATTAATCATGTTAATCACATCGTTTTATAATCTTCTTGTCTCCTTCCAAGTTTTAAAATCTTGTTTTCTTTGGCTTCCCTTTCCTTCCAAGCCAAGAAGAAAGCTACCAAAGCTAGTATTTTTAACAGATTGCTTGTTATTAGAAATTGTGGGATATGAAATAAGGGTCTTACAATTCATAACATAAGCAATAACAAGTTAAAATACGTTTAGAAAACGCTGGTATTGCATGTCCTTTGAGAGGCGAATTAAGTGACAGATCTTTCACTATTTTCCAACAATATTCATATATTTAATATTGCCCTGCATTTTATTTTAATGGTCATGATAGATGTTTCTACTTAATGAAGTTTGGTATAGGCATGCTTACTAGAATTTCTTTAGAGACTTCTTTGAGAAAAGGAAAGATTGAAGTTTTCTTCATAAGTTATAGTTAATTTAATAAAGGAACTAATATATAGAAATTCTCTCATGTAAAAATTTATATTTTTAATTTATGTATAAATTAATTTTAGTTTGTGAAGAAATTAAATTAATTTTAGTTTGTGAAGAAATTAAATTAATTTTTTCTTCCATAAAAAGAACTTAAGGAGAAGTTCATTGAAAGATCAATGAAATACAAGCTAGATCAACTCTATATAAAATATATATAGATATGAATATTGTTGAAAGTTAAGGATCTGTCTCTTAATTCACAGCCAAAAAGAAAAAGTATTAAGGAATATAATAAATATTCTTGGTTTTATTAAAAGTATATGTACTAATTTCCTATTATGTTTTTTGTCTATCCTGTTTATAAATTTAAATCATATTTATTAATTGTAAAAGTGTATTGCAGGAAAGGATGAGAGTAGTTTGCTGCTCCATATTTAGCTAATAAGAAAATTTTACCCCATTTAATACTCTAATTTCACTGTCCAAGATATGACTAAGGGGTTAGCCTTAATAGTTAATTCTTTAACTTTCATCTATAATAATACTTATCAATGGAAAAAAAAATATCAAATATAGACTTTTTAATAAATAAATTAAATAGTTAAAAATTAAAGTCCTTACAGAGTATAATTGGCAGATCATAGTTAAGTCTATCTTAAACTTTAGATGTGATAAATAAAAGGAAACAATTTTTTTTTATAAAGAATTATGTCATATAAAGAAAAACATATATAAGATGTTAAACTCAAACATCCTACACAAAAAAATTGAAAATGTGTAACCGAGCACTGTGGATACTTCAATGAATTTTTTTCATTTATTGTTAAGCTGTAACTGGTATTCTTAAAACACTTACTGACAAGAATGTTGTTAAATTTTGCCTATGATAAAAGAGGATAGATTTTAAACTCAAATTTCAGTTTTTATTTTTATGAATATATCAGCATCAATTGTGATATGATAGGCCTCCTTCACCTAATCAAATCACTGTATGTTTTGAGTTGTATGAAAGAGAGGATGAGAAAATGGCTTGCCAACCGAAAGCTGGGATAAAATGCAAAAACCAATGTCGGTTAGCCAGGTTTTGTCTGCTTCTGTGGAATCCATAGATTGGACTATCATCAACATAAACTCCTCTGTCTGTTCCATAAAACTTATACAGTAGTTGTGACACAGTGTACTCTTGATATGCCATAATATTTTCTTTCAAACAAGTTTACGCTGCATTTAATTGCATAACTAGAGGATAATTTTATTAAAATCATTAATCAGCAATTTATATTATTATATTATTATAACACGACTTTCAAGATAATTAATTCAAATAGCTGGCAGTTAGACATGAATGTATGTACAATGACTTTTTCCTTTGTCTGTAGCTACTTTATGGACTGCGATCCGGTCAAATTTGAAGATTTTTTATTATTTACTATTTACTAGTCACTGTAAATATAATATAACATTTTTTTTATGTTCCTCTTGACCTCACAGGTAATGGTACATGTTACCTTATTTATATGTATGTTTTTTGAAAAATCGAGAGAAATAAAGATTAAATAAAAATGAAATATAAGTAAAATTTATAAAAGAAATTGATTTTATCTTTAACTTAAAATTTTAAAATAATAAATTTCTGGATCTTTCTTTCTATATTATTTGATTTTTTATTTTTATTTAATGTAAAATTAGATTTACACTTTAATTTTAATTTTTAATAATGTTTTGATTGATGATAAATATAATAATATGATTTGTCAAACATTTTTATACGATTGATAAATATTTTTTTTTCATATTAAAAAGGCTTTGATTTATCTAACACTTACGTCTAAATAAACCAGTTTTTACTTATCTAACGCTTTTTAACCATTTTGAACTTAAACTTGTAAATATAATAGTCAAACTAAGTATGAATATTCCTCACTCGTATTAAGTTAAACGAGCATAAAAAAAAGTGAATCATCTTAGCAACAAACTAATATTTCAAATTCATAAAAATTATAATCTAATTTCAAAATATTCAACAAATTTTTAGTATTTGAATAAAAATTGTTGACAGTTGTAAGTTAGTTCATTTATTTTAAGGTAGCTTAACTCTTAAAAAATCTTCATAATAAAAATATTCTACTGCCAAAAAACCCTATATTTTCACAAAAAAGTTAAAAGTCTTTCTAAAATTTGAGTCTATAAAATAAACACATCCCTATTTCAAATCTTGAAAGAATTCCTGTCCCTTGGTTGATTTAAGAGAAAGGAGTATAAAACTTTCACATCAAAAAATAAAAAGATAAAATATATACGAAGAACTTATTTTAATAATGATTATTATAAATTTATATAAATTTTTCTCAATTATCCCCTCAAAAATTTTATCTAATAGTGAAAATAATATATTATTAGCTTAGAAATTTATAAAATGTAGATAATTTATTATCTTATAGAGATGAAATTTTATAATAAATAAATAAAAAAAATATTTTAAATATATCTATATCCATTTTAAAAATATATTTTCATCATCCTTTTATTTTAACTGGCATTCTCTAAAGTCAAATAATCTTACTCTTATTTTTTTTTTTTAAAAGTTGTATGTTTCAATTTCCTATCAATAAAGTGTTTGTAATTCAAATATTCAAGATCTTTTTTATTAATAATAAAAAGTATATTAAATAGAAACATAGAAAAGATGCATCGACCTTTATACAAAGCAAAAGTTGTTTCTCCTATCCTACCATTACACAAGTGATATTTAAATAGAGCATGCCCTTATAGTAACATTTCTATGACTCCTAATAACCTAGATGACAGCTATTCATACAATTCTTTAAACATAATTAATTTTATATTAATCTTAAATCCAAATATTCAAAATAACATAATACTAACGGTGAAATTATATGGAAATTCATAAATAATAAAATTAATATAAAATTTTATATTCTTTCTTATTTTCTTGTCTTATTTTATATTCTTTCTTATTTTCTTGTCTTATTTTATATTCTTTCTTATTTTCTTGTCTTATGTTATATTCTTTGTATTTTATTGTATTGTTAGATATACTTACTTGAGTTTTCCAAATCTTAGGTAAATGTTGTAAAATCAAAGATTTTCTTAAAGACAAATTTACTACTCTTAACAATGTAATACTCTTTTTTTTCATATGTAATATGGTACGATAGCTATGCTAGTTCCCTCGTTTAATTGAAATTGTACACGAATTATGATAGCTTTGCTATTTGTTTCATTTAATTTAAATTGCGTGTGCCAATTGAAGAGTTGTTATCAACCTTTGCTACGTGCTAGTCCACTATTATTGTCCATGAAAGATAAATTTGTCTTTAAAAATAAGAACGTTTGTTCTTTAAATAATTACTTTCTCAAACTTGAAATTATTAAATAATAGAACGGTTATTTGAAAAAAAAAAGAATAAAGATGCGATATTTATGAAACTTATTAATTTATTATAAGGATTATTTTTTACTTTATCAAATGGAATCAGTTTTAGTGAAATTCAAAAATAAAGTTACATGGCATACGGAGAAAATTATACTTATAATCAATATTGATTAGTTTATATTTTATTTAAATTATTGATGATTATTTTCTCTTGCATTAAATGAGGATTAACATTATACACTCTTTTGGAAAGAAAGATAGAAACTATATGTGGATATTTTCTTACTGTAAAGACTTTTTTTTTAGAATAAATCATAAATTATATTAATTGATTTTGTAAACTTTAAACTTTATCAATCTAACTGCGGAAAGTTTTATTCTAATATAGTTTATAAAATTTAAGTTTTATAATTTACCAATTATTTATATTTCAATGTTCAATATTTTTTAAAATCTAAATGAATATTAATACCAAAAGATTATGTAATTACGAAATGTCTAATTTATTCAAAACTTGACATATATGATAACAGGACATATTACATAATTAAGTAGTTAAATATATTTTTAAGAACCAGTTATCAAATAAAACAAGCATTCAAAATTTATTTATTAATCAATTTTTCTTAGTTTGTATAGTTTCTTTAAATATTTAATGACAAATATATGCATCCATAAATGAATAATTTATTAATAAGTTTCAAATTAAAGTTAGATACACCATATATGGAGAAATATTGTATAGAATTTGATTCAAATATATTAATCATGTAAGCATTCATTGAAAATTGTAGATTATAATCTTTAGTAAGATGTTGAATTCATAATTTGTATTTTAAAAGTCACATATAAAATGAATTACTATTAATGAACTGTTTAAAAAATTCAATACTTAAAATTAAAATGAATGAAAATTAAATTAGTCCAATAAATATTTATTGAGTTAATTAAGTTTTTCAAATCCTTTATCAATTTGGATATTTTTAATTGAATTTTTATTAAATTTTGTTTTTATTATTAAGTATTTAAATTTTTTAAATCTTTTAACTGAATTTTTTTCATTGAATTCTTCTTTTGTTAATAAGTGAGGTGACTTTCATCTTATTTCATTATTTTATTTACTTAGTGATTTTATAGTTAATATGAAAGGATATTGTTGGAAAATGATGAATAATTTTTATTATTTTAACTAAAAATATATTGAATAATTGATAAGTGCCAAATTTCGGTATTCTTAGACATGAGAATACCGGAATTTGTGAGAGTTTAAGTATTCTTAAGGAAATATTTAACCCCAAATATAGAGTTTTTGGAATCGCATGTAAAAACTAATTCATGAGTAGAAAGAATCTAATTAACTGCAGTTGTTGTGGCTTTTAGGAAGAAAAATATGAAGACAAAGAAAGATTGGAAGATTGGCGAAGAAAAGAGCTGAAAAGACAAAGCAACACTCGCCCATATTCGCCCATAGCTCGCCCTAGGCGAATAAAAGCCATAATGATAGGAAGGTGCAGAGGTCCTCGCCCTCAGTTCGCTCCAGGTGAGGAGGTTTTAGCCCGGGCGAAGATATTTCGCCCCGGGCGAAATTACTCCAGTGAGCTTCATGAATTTTCGCCCGGGCGAGGATATTTCGTCCCGGGCGAAATTACTCCAGTGAGCTCCATGAATTTTCGCTCCAGGCGAGGAACTGTGGCTCAGGTGAAAAGCCACTCGAGTTGAACCAAGAATGTGTATATAGGGTGAAAGGGGGAGAGAAATGGGGATCTGAAACTTGAATAAGCAAGAAGAAAAGCAGAGAAGTGACGAAATCCGAGCGCGAGCTTACGGTTTCTCAAGCTATCTTCCGCTGTTGAGTTTTAATGGCTGCCATGGGTAGCTAAGTCTTCATATCTTGGGATTGAATGTAATCTTTTCGAAACTCATTTGTACCTTGGATCTTGATTTATAATATTCAGTTTCTATTCAGATTTGGTATTTCCCTCTTGT
>Ga0209489_106922_pt1 | contig 17559 bp, 12 predicted proteins | sample SiratrowhiteBW_FD_187527 | JGI IMG/M metagenome (GOLD analysis project Ga0209489, IMG submission 187527) | Root nodule microbial communities of legume samples collected from California, USA - Siratro white BW (SPAdes) (version 2) | ecosystem: Host-associated > Plants > Roots > Nodule | place...
TATATATATATATATATATATATATATATAGTTAACTACTTTTTAGTGTATTACTTGATTTTGGATGAAAAGTATGATTTCTTTAGGTTTAATTTTTATTTTGTGCATATTCTGAATAAGTCTATGGTGAATTTTAAAATATTTTTTATGGAAATAGCAAATTCATCTGAGATTTTTTTAAAATTTTTCTTACAAATTTATTCCTCAGATATTGCATATTTACAATTCTGGGCCAACCCATATATTGCATAGGATTTCTTTTATATTTTAATTAATGTCACTCTTTTATGATAGTACCTATGAATATTTTAAATTTAGTGTTTAATTTAATCACAATAAAAGAAATAGCATGCATACAAAATAAAAAATTAGAATAAAATAATGAATTTTCTAAAATCTGGAAACTAACATGGTATAAGAAACAAGACAACTAAAAAGTCAATAGCACCACGATTGCATTTAAATTTTCTTAATGTTGTATAAAGAATATTTAGTCTTTTTGAATAAGAGAGTAAATATAAAAATCTTTGATGAATTTTGTCATGGTACACTCACACATTGTAGGGAGAGGTATCACAGTGAACTTGATTTTACAAGTGAACTTTTCATGAGAACACTACTACTTGGTTATTGCCTGTTTACTATGCCTGCCAAAAGGACTTCACATGCCAAACCATTCAATTTCCAGTTCATTACACTTTCCCAGCTTCAAAATGACAACTAATGAGGTTATTGAGAAAGTAAATGATTCTTTTTAGCTATTGTAACCAATTGGAACAAGACTTTATTGATACTTTTTTATTTTTTATTTTCTTCAATAGCACTTTTTATTTTTTATTTTCCTTAATAGTATTTTTATTTTTTTAATTTCTGAAATAACATTTTTTAATTTTTTATTCTTTAATTAATGTAATATATTAAATATAATTATTATTTTTTATTTTCTATTTCTTTTTTATAATTTTGTAATTTTATTTTACTATAATAATTTATTAGTTGTATTTTTGTATTAAATATTTGTAATATTAGAAGAAAAATTTATAATAAATTATAAATTGTTATTTGAATTAAAATTTGTATTTTTCATTTGTTAAAAATATAAATAATTAATAACAAAAATAAAATAAAATTATTGAAGTATTTTTGTAAATAAATATTAATTAAATAGTTAAAAAATTTTACATAAAATTTAATTTATTTATGAATTGTTTTTAAATATTATCTTTATTATTTAAAAGTTGTTAATTATTGGAATTATGCAATACAAGTTTGAACATAAAAGGAAAAATAAATAACAATCATATATTTACTAAATAATTTAGTTATGGTACACGAAATATTTGTGTGAAATGAAATATAAATTTTATGTTTATCAAAACTCAAATTTTATGTTTATGACAAAAATTAATTACATCTTTATTGAAATCAAATTTTATCTTTATAAAAAATCAAATGATATATTTTAATAAAATATCAAATTTTATAACATAAAATAAAATAATTTATCATTTTTTCTTATTATAATTAATTAGTTAAAAAACTTATAAAATATTTTATTTTATTTTCTTTGTATTTTTTTAAAATTTAAATTTAATTATTTTTACATTATTTTTTATCTTAATTTTAATAAACTAATAATCACAACTTTTAATAATTATTATAAAAAAGTACTATTAAAAAAAACAAAAGAGTGTTATTTCAAAAATTAAAAAATAAAGAATGTTATGGAGAGAAATAAAAAATAAAGAATGTTATTGAGAGAAATAAAAAATAAAGAGTGTTATTAAGAAAAATAAAAAACAAAAAGGTACTAACTGGATAAAAAAGTCATTGGAACCATCCTCCAACATGCAGATTAACTAATATGAATATATCAATTTTTATCACTGGTTTTGAATTCCATTCTTCAGTATGCAGCCACGTTGAAATATTTAAAAATAGAGTTTTATTACTTATAATAGTCTTATTTAAGTTAAATAAAATTAACTTCAACAACAATAATATATCTTCAAAAAAATTATTGTTTGGCCGATAAGGAAACAGCCCAAATACCAGTGATTTTGCAACCAATGTGGGTGATGAAGATGATGTGAACCTGAAGCGATCAACCATCATATTGACTTGATGGAGGCCTGATAGAAGGTGTTAATTAAGTGGAGCTACATGCTTAAAATTATGACAGCAGTGGCAAATTGAGTGGGCTCATAATTACAATTACACATGATATAGTGATACAATTCTTAACACACCCCTTTCAGCAATCTATCTTTAGCATCTCTATCTTTTTTCTTGAGTTAATTAGTTATAGATAGGTATATGAGAACAATAAAAGCAATCAAGCTATACATGGATATTACATGAAAAATAAATTACGACATTGAAAAGGATCATGCCCAAATTGCGAGTGAAGACATCAATCCAGCTCCAAGGAAAAGCAAGCAGTAACATGTAATCTGAAGCCTAAAGTTGCAACGCATTCTCTTGCTAAGAAAATCTGCAGCTATTAAGTCCACTAAAGCCATGTACACTAAAATCCCAGCTGACAAAGAGTCCAAGATGCCTTCAGTGATGAGTGCTCCTGGACTGTAAGGGTTAAAAACTGAAGAAATACCTGCCCCAATGCCAACACCTAGGGGTGTTGTTAGTGCAAAAAAACATGACATTATTGTTGCTGATAAGGTCTTGAATTGGGCTTGGGATATGCATCCACCAAGTGCAAATCCTTCGAAGAACTGATGGAACGATAATGCCACGATTAAGGGTCTCATGGTACAAGGGCTTTGCGAAACTCCTAGAGATAACCCAATTATCATCGAATGAGATACAATCCCAAATTCCAATACCTAGATACAAGTTAGACGTCAGAAATTTGCATAGTTTGTTATTTGTCTATTATTATTAATCAACATAAACTTTAAGCAATCTTCATGCACCCTTTATTTCAGAAGTTTAAGAAAATTCATAGTATTTTACTATTCCTTTACATTCATTACAAACTACAAAACTTTTAAGTGAGGGTCATTAAATAAAATAAAAAAGAAGGTAAACCAACAAAATTTTGTTAGGGTATTTTTTAACAAATTTAAGTTAACGATGGTGTGTATAGAGATAAAGTGCATCTAACATTTCCCATACTAAACTAAAAAGAATTCATTAAAATAAAGATTTATACGCTACATCTTACCCTATTTGATAAAATTGTTTAATTTTGTAATAATTATTTGAAAAACCATATATTGGTGATTATTGTCTGGCTAAGAGCTGTAAAATTCTTTGAATTAAGAGTGCACATAAATTAAAATGAAGAGAAAAATTATTCTTTCCATTCTTTTAATGTAAGTTTGGGTGGGAGGGAAGAGAGAACAATGGCATATGCAGTGGGTGCTATGTGAAAGAAAAGGATCCGATAATGAGAAGTTTTAGATTATTTTATCGAACAAACTTAGTTCAGCTAAACAATAATTTGATTCGATTGACAGGTCCACTTGTTTTAGATCCCGGCTGGTCCATCCATTGTTGTATTCAAAAGGTCAACAAAATCTGGTGGACTTACTTTAGGACTCGATGTCTTACAGACCAAGCAACCGAAAATGATTCTTGCACGCAATGGCCAATGAATAATTGATAACCATTAAAAAACTGTGCTTCAATATCTTAATTTTTTTTTTCTTGAAGATGTACAACGTTTTTATATATAGGTTTATTAGTTCAAATTTATTAAAATTATAACTTTTTTTTAGTCAAACGTTTAGTAAATGTTTTCTAATTTTATAATTTTTGATAAATCTTAACCAATAATAAAATATGTAATGAAAAAGTGTGTTACTAGCAATTTATAATTAATTTCTGTTGAAGTTAAATTTGAAACACAGTAATTTATGTTCACAAATTTTATTTCAGAAACAAGTTTGTATAAAACTTATTTTTGTAAACAACCACTGAGTATTCCATTTGTTTTCACGGTTTTTTGGTGAGTTTGTTCGAGTTTTTTTTTTTTATATATAAAATATCATTCTTTTAATAACAAAATCATGTATTATATTTTTCAGATGTTTGTTTAAATTTAGGAAAAAAAAAATAGAAACAACAATAAGTTAAAAACATTTATCACTTGAAGATATGTTCAGAAACACTAAAAGGCACTTTTAATTATTTGTTTGTTTATAATTGTAAACATCCACAATAATTTAACAATCACTTATTAATAATAATTTTTTTCTTAAAAAAAAATTATTTTGAAGCTTAGAAGTGCTTGTGTGGCTGAAAACAAAATTTCAATTGCGCACCAGTGTGAAAACAAATTCTTAATATAAAATGTTTAATTTATCGCAATAAATTTAAAACTAAACTTGAAATTTAATTAACTCACATTAGTAACATAAATACTTTTTCATGAGTAGTATTAACAACAATATTGTATAACAGGCTATTCATGACAGTAACACACTCTTCTACTAAACAGATTTGATTTAAAATGATAAAATCATGACTGCAAGAACTATTAAATAAGTTGTACTTAAAAATTTTCTAATTCTTAATATTGTTTTACTGATAATAAAGAAGGTAAAAGAATGTATTAGATAATATTTAACACTTCTCTCGTTCTAAATCTCATTCAATTATAAATTATGATGTCTATTAAGACTAGTAATATTATAATAATTACGTTAGAGTGTTATCTAATATTTGTTCCGTTCTAAATATCTTTTAATTCATAAAATATTTTTATTCAAAATCACGTTTACCATCCCCTAACTAATGGAGGAAAGCAAGTAAATTTCCAACGGAAGAAACAATCTATATTTTATAACACACTCTTTTAAAAATACTCTTTCTTATTAATTAATATTTAATGAAAATTATAATTTAATGTAAATTGTATTTTTTATTTAATAAATTTCTCATTATGCTTAACTCCTAGTAAATCTTAACCAAAATTATTTAAGCAGACAAGGAATAGTGAGTGTGTTACCTGTGAAACGACGAGGTGCCGAACGGTACTTTCCACGTCATCACGGTGGTGCGAGTGGGAGTGTGAACCGTGCACCACCGCGTGACTTCCCTCTCCCCCAACATCGTTAACCTCCACTATTCCCGTCTCCAACAACGCCTCCTCATCGCTCCCACATTCAACAACCTTCGCAAGCTCCACGCGCCCAAGCCCCTCCTTCCGCTCGTAGTACGCAGTCGCCATAAAGTCAACGAGGAGAGTGCAGAGCGCTGACACCATGGCGAAGAAACCGGTGAAAGGAAAACTCACCCACGCGCCCAAGCGCGTTCTCAGACACGGGTGCCCTAGCGCCTCCCAGGAATCCCTCAGCATATGCACAAACCCCGTGGCCAGAATCACCCCGGCCGCGAACGCCTTCGCCGCCGTGAACGCGTCCCCGCCCGGCCGCAGCAACCGCCGCGACTTTCCCGCCAGCGGAATCACGATCCCCCCAAATCCGGCCACCAAAATCGACGCCATCGCCACGAATTTCAAAACTAACGCCGTTGACTCGTCGCGACATGGCTCCAACTCCGTGCTTCCGCAACTCGAACTCGTAAAGGACTCCCCTAGAGACTGCAAAACCGACTCTGCTTCGAGAAAAACAACACAAAAAAATAGCCGAATTAATAACCATTAATTAGACTGTATTATTGCTTCTTCTTTTTCTTATTTTTTTTTTTCTTTCAAAATCATATATCCGAATAAGATAATCAAGTTTGAACTGATTAAAATTACACAATAAAAAGAATGTTATTCATCACACAATGGAACTCCAACCTACTAAGACTACACAATAAAAACAGTATTTAACACATGTATACAAACACAGTTCAAATTCGATTGAAAACTAAAATTACAGCATAAAAATAGTAATTATATGAACAAGTAATTAAATTAGAATAATCTCATATTATATATATGTATGCAGTCGGTGGTGATATGTTAGTACTTAATTCGGTTATTAATATTAGCGTATGAATGGATTCCGTTTGTGAAATGTTGTCTCTATTTAGTGGAGGTGGAATAACATGAAAAGCGGTACATGTATTTGAGGCATTAGAAAGTAAAATGAGATACGATTAAATTTTAGGTTAATTTTGGATGATTTATTGAGAAAATTGTGATTAGTGGTTTGAATTAGGCGTTTGCGATTTAATTTGAAGTAGAATGTGGAGTGTGGTGAAATTGAAGGTTGTGGCGTGTGAAATTGAAGGTGAAATTTGAAGTACCTGAGAAGACGTGGTGGAGGCGGCGGAGGGAGAAGAGATCCTGAAAAGGAAGAATAAGGCTAAGAAAAGGAAGGGTTAGAAGTGGAAAACAGAGAATGAAGAAGAAACCTGAATTAGAAACATGGAGAAGAGAGCGTGTGGGAATTTAATCTGTTATGTGAGTTTATGTTTTGGGGAGAAAGAGAATTAAGAAGATGGGTTCTTTCAGAAGCGTGAGCACGTACGGTGCGTGTGCTCTGAACACTGACATTAAATTATGTGACACTGAACGTCGTCGTAGTTAGGAGGGAATAGACTTTCGCAACTCAACTATCATCGTTCCATGCGAACGGAATAAAGACGTTCACGCCATGTTACAAATATCCACCTCAAACCCCAAAATACAATTAACATATTATAATCTAAATAAAAAAAATTGTTTTTTTATGTTGTAGTGGAATGTTTAACTATTAATTAAAAAAGTAAATATGTATGAATTAATTATATTTTTAGTTTTGAGGAGTTTACAACTTTTTTTTTTTTTTACTTTATTCTACTATGACGTTAGTTGTGGACTTTTTGGCAAGGAATTTATTTTTTATTAAAACTGGTGAAAGCGATATTAAACTATTTAGTTAGAATTTTAATTTCAAGGAGGTCTAATCTATCAGTTCAATTAGAACATTAATTAAATCAAGATAATCTTATTATCCACCCTTTACGACTATCTTGGGATAATTAGTTATGAATAAAATAAATGGACCCCTATTTTGTAGACATTTTATCTGTTGTTGTAGGCACATAGAAAAGGATATATAACTTTTTTTCCCAAAAAAAAGAAAAAAAAAAAAAAAAAAAAAAAAAAAAAAACACCCAAGACCTATCTCATTTTCTAGCAAGGAACTTTTTTTATTCCTGAATGAGATTCCAATGTTTTGGTTTACTATGAATTTACTTTTCGATCTAAGGTTTTATCATAATTATAATTCATCGTCCATTTTTAAAGATTTATAATATAGAAATAAAAATTAAATTAAGTGCCAAAACTAACCAAAAAATTTATAAACATTGGAATCTCATTCGAGTAACCAAAATTAAGTGCTAAGATCACATCAATTTGCTTTTCAGCATTAGTGTCGCTTCAGATTGAATTATTTTAAAGATTATTTTAGTACTCATGGATATCATCAATTATTACAATTATATTGGTTATATAAAATAAAACATGTATTTAAATGCTATAGAAGAGATTATTTTAAGATAATTTCTTTTGTTTACTGTATAAATATTTTTTTTATAGCATAATCGTAAAACATGGATATTTTTTTCAAGTAATTGTGTTCAAAACGATTAATGATTAGGTATAAAGTATAAAGAACAATTGTTAAATAACAAATTCTGTGAATTTTCAACCTAATCTCTGATATCTTGTTTGATAAAAAAAATATTCGTAATTTTATACACCAAGGCATGAATATTTCACCACGCATAAAATTTAAGAGTGTTATTCGACTACATACATGTTTGAACGAAACTCTCAACAACAAAAAAAGATAAAAACAAGAAATACCTCTATAAATTAAAATTGATTTACATATAAATTAATATATAAAAAATTCTTTCATATCATTTTGATTATATTTTTCCTCTTTTACTTGTACATAAACTAAAATCAGTTTATAAAAAAATTCAATTCATATTTTTTGAAATTCTTATAGAACAGTGTCCACTCAACTTGGCATTGTTCAAATGCAACTCAAATAACGACTAAACGATAGCTAGAGAATCCAATGTATTTAAGGAATACACTCAAAAATCAGTAACAGACAAAAAAAACATGGCATTCAGAATATAACTTACGATGTCGATACAAACATGACAACTTATTTCACTGTAAAATATCAAGGAAAGTTTTCCGTGTGTAGATAAAATTAGATTTTGATTTACAAAGATCACCATAAATCAATAAATATCTCCTAAGCTCCATTATTCAATAACATTGACCACCCATGAGTTTCAATCAACTGATCTATAATCTTCTTTAATGCCGGAGCACTAACAACACAATCTTTATTAGCAAAGCAGGATGTACCTTCTTCAGCTGACTTACAAAGCTGTGGATCTAAAGGAACTTTACCAAGAAAGGGTACCCCCATTTCACTGCACATTTTCACTGCTCCCCCACCACTGCTATCAAATACTTCAGTGCAAGCAATCAAATTCAGCATCTCTGGTGCTTTTTCTTTCACATATTCCCAAACCCACTGTGTAACATCTTTCTGCTCTCCGTCATCAGACATTGTCATAAACTTGAAATCTGTGATGGGCTGGCACAGACCACTCATATTCTCTACAACCCCAAGAACTTTCACGCCAACTTTCTTGCAAAAATTCACTTCTTTTCTCACGTCAATTAGAGAGACTTGTTGAGGTGTGGTCACTATGATTGCACCATCTACTCCAGTGGCATCAAGGCATTGAACAATGGAAATGTGTTCATCTGAGGTTCCTGGTGGAGCATCGACGATTAGAAAATCAAGTTCACCCCAGTAGACATCTTTTAGAAACTGCTTGATAAGTCCATTTTTGCGTGGACCTCTCCATATAACAGCTTCATCAGGGTTGGGAAGCATGAACCCAATTGACATGACCCCAAGATTGGACTCCACATACACAGGAGACCAACCAAGATTGCTCTGGTGTATCTCTTGACCTTCTAGGCCAAGCATCTTTGGAACGCTTGGACCACAAATATCAACATCAAGAAGACCCACTTGAAAATCCCTCGCTGCTAAAGCAAATGCCAGCTGGGCAGAGAATGTGCTCTTACCAACTCCTCCTTTTCCTGACAAGACCAATATCTTGTGTTTCACAGTAGCCATTCTTTCTCCAATGGCAACCAGATCTGCAAAAACAACGGTAGAAGGACCAATTTTTTCAAAGATGAAGGCAATTCAATTTCTCAACATTTTAGATTATAAAATGTTTTTTAAATGCCCTATCCAAACACAACCTAAGAGTACTACAGAAAAAACAAAACAGCAAGAAAGCACATGGTCTAGCCATTAAGAAAAAATGATTTTATCACTGTAAACCATCAACTGAAGGGGAATAAGAGGGACAAAAACACAGTATATAAATCATTTCCTAAGCTAGATAATTGTACAAACCTTCTGTGAGTGAAAGCATGACAAAAACACCACCAAACGGTAAAATACAGTTAAACTCGTGGTTCTTTCTTATTAGTGCCATATGATCCCAACATTTTTGCGAACTCCAAGGAAAAACAAAAAAATATCTCAATTCGACCAAGTAGTAGGTGAAAAATTTTAGAGCTGTTTTAGACCTCCCTATTTTTTGGTTTCAGCTACAAAAAATAAACAAATACCGTTGACATTCAAGAATTAATGGAACATACTAAGTCACACCTAGGTCTGATTCAAACTGGACTCAGAAAAATAGAGCCTGTGGCAGAAAACTCTTGATTGGATGCAAAGCAATGGCAAAATGCTTTTCAATGTAGTACTCCAAACATATTGTCACAAAAAAAGAATGCACTCCGTTTTGAGAGGCTGTACTGGGTGCTCATAGTCTGTTCCCATCCTCCATGAGCAACACACTAACTACAGTTTGGACATTTTTATTCTGTCCAGTCACCTCAAGTCATTATTTGTTTGTGAGGACCCAAGAATATCTACAACCTGTTGAGCACTCTTTTTCTTCTCTGCCTGTGTCGTGTTGTACCTTTCATTATTTCACTTTGTAACTGTCACAGGCCTAATTATGTTTGCTAGATAGCTAGCTTAACCATTCGGTAGGTCTGGCATTCCATTAAGCTTATTATCATGTCAATTAGTGTTCTAATTGAGGATAATTTATGTCTACACTTGAATGATATCCAACACATATGGTTCATTAGAATATATGTTCTAGTCTTCTAAGAGATTATATGAAGGAACTGATTACTAAGTGCTGTGTTAGCTTTTACAGTGTAAAAAGTTGACAGCTACAAAAGCACAATACTAAGAACTATAAAATTCGTTCGACAATTGAAAATTTGAATATGAAGGGTTGGCACTGACGCTCAAAATGCATTTTATACTGATAGGTCACATTGAAATAACAAACACTAACTCAGGTTCTAAAACAGACAAGACTAACCCAAAGAGAATAAGATACCAACAAATTTCAGGAAACAATATTCTAAAATTCATATAGATCAGAATCAAATCAATCTTTCCGAATGGACTCTATTAATTTGAATAGGACAATCAGAAAAGAAGTTTATTTGAAGCTAAACTTTACTTAATTACTCTTAACGACATCCACAGTTCACATTTAAGAGCTTCAAATGGTAATAACCACAATCAATTGTCCACAGAATTAACAGCCAATTAGATTGTAAACTAAGCAAAACAATGAACCCCAAATGTTTCCCAGTCCTTGCTTAAAATTTCTTGACATTACAATAGCATCCCAAAATCCTACTTGCCTGCCAAGCGTATGACTGGAGGTAGAGATTGACTCCCTTCCCAAACTAGTCAATCCATACAAGCAGTGATAACAAAGCCTAGGGGGAAGCCATACACTAGCACTGTATATACTAAATAATCTACAACATGCTTCCACAAATAAATCATGTCATTCTTTAGAAATTGATAGTTGCTGGAAAGGTGCATAAAAAAAAAGATAAAGAGTACCAGGATCAGGTCCTTTGGGGGCAGTGGCACAAATTTGCTGATTTGGGCATCCTTCACATGCATCAGATTTTCCAGCAGATTCAGACTGAGGGCCTGGGCAATCTGTAAATGCCACAATACAAAAAACAAAATAATCATATCCATATGTATATATAAAATTAGAGAAAAGAAAATCCAGAAAAAAAGAAAAAAAAAAAAAAAGTTCATATACATACGCTCATTGGCATCCTCAGGGATGTCTCCGTTCTCCATTGAAATTATTCACTTGTATTGAAGAAAAAGGTATAACTATTTAAAGGAAAAAGAGTATGTCACAATTAAGATCAGATTTGAGGTATAAGTGTTCTGTCGCAAACAACAAACTTGCAATGAGAAACAAAGAATAAGGTTGTAAAATCAAAAGACAGATCACACAAAACAAGTTTGTCAAAGCAGTGTTTTAAAATAATAAAACTGGCTCTGAATTAAGTTGGCATTCAAGTCAAGTTCGGGACCTTTTTGACTGTACATGCAATTTAGATGGGTTAGGATAAAGATTAGTCATCCCCAAAGCAGCAAAAAGAATGGGCTCTAGGATGAATGTAAAAAGTATCTTTCAATGCGATGTGCCTGTGCTTTAGGGTCATTCATTTGAAAATTCTAAGGAATATAAAATACCAGCAAGTTGAATTGTTAATAATTGCATACCATCATTCGTAAAAAATTTCATTCACACAAATTATTTAGATTTCTTTCATTTACAAGATTTGACAAAGTAGATAAGGTTGTATATAGCTAGAGAATTTCAAAATTTTAAAGAATTTCAAAATATGGATAGACAACAACTAGAGTTACAAGACACGAGTTCCGAAGGCAAATGCCTAACCAAATCCTCACCCAATTTCCGTTACTCTCTCCCCTACCCTATAAACACGTCCTCCATGGATAATGATCACAGGACATCTACTTTTCGTTGAGATACACATTAGCTGCTCCATATACGCACACTTATTTCGTAATTATTGGGTTTATGTTTATCTCAATCAAAAAAACCCTAAAAAATAATTGTTAACGTCCCTCAAGTGGCACCAACTGGCTCCTAAATCAAACACCGTTTTTCATAACTATCAAGGAAGGGGTCTCGATGAAAGAACATATTCTACACTGAATCTAATAGTTCAATCAATTGAAGAAGCATTCTCTGGAAAGCTAAAGCAGAAACAGAGTGAAAAGGTATACAGTGAAATTGATAGATGCAACGACATACAAAGCACAATAGCAAAAATTCTGAGAAGAAGAAGTTTGGATTGGAAAACCTGAAATCACACAGCGTCGGTGGCGACAAAGAGCACGGTGGCGGACGGCGGCGGGGACGGCGTCAACGACTGTGAGAGGGTCTTAGGAAGGGTTTTGGTTTCGCACTTTCAGTTTCGCAACAACACAAAAATTTCTTGTGAGAATAAATATATAAATAAATTATTAGAGTTTTTGTTCAATTAAAACTCAACTCGGAATCAAACACTACACAAAAAATTATAATCCACGAGATTATGTTTTGAATTATTTTTTTTTAAAAACAACTTATATTTAGTTTTTTATCAAAATAAATGTGTAAATATATGATTAAAAAATATAGTAACTTAATAACTTTCAAGTGCACACACACACAAATAATAAAATATTATTGTGTAATATTAATTTTAATTATTGATGACATAAGTGAAATTCAAAATAGAATTGAATATATTAAAATTATTGAAAGAGATCAAATGCTACCAAAAATCCTAAAATTATTCTCATCGGAAAAAGAACTCCTAAAAATGCTGTTGTGGAAAAATAAGTTACAAATGTTTTTCTTAAGATATCTATTCAAATTTATATATAAATATATAATGAGTATATTAAAAAATAAAAATTAATTTTAATAAACATAGACAAGAAGAAAAGTGAAAGTAGCCAAGAAAATATAAATACGGAATTTAAAAATATCTCAAAAAATTGTTCTATCTTTAAAATAAAACTATTACATAATTTTCTCTCATGAAATAATTTTTTTATACTTTTATATTTATTATTTAACAATCAATAATTAAAAAATTATACATCTACCTTGAATGAGTTTTTTTGTCCATAATATTAATACCGATTATCCATTATTAGAAACAATGATGAACTAGAATAGTTAAAAACCTTAAACACCAAAAATATAAGTATTTTTTTTCTATCATACTTTATAAATATATTTATTTCATTCAATATTTTTTTCTTTTGTATAAGAAAATAATATTTAAAAAAATAATTAGTATTATTATTGTTGTAAAATGAAGTGTAAAATATTATTATTATTATTATTATTAAAATTAGATGCATGTCTAACTTATATATAAACAAAAAAAAAATGTTTATTAAACTAACTATTTTAAAAGACATATCTAGCAATTATTTAGTGTGATCATTAAAATATATTTTCTATTTTTCATCCATACTCAAATCCTAAAAAAATCAATTTATTTTCTTGAAAAGGGAAGTGTAAATATATTATACTTGCACGGTTCCTCTCTATAGTTAAGATCTAACATCAAACTAAATATGGCAACTTCGTGTTTAAGTACGTTATACATGTTAAGATAAAATGAAACATTTTTTTCATTATCAAAAAAAAATATTAACACCACACTTAATCTTTATTAAAGTTATTGGATATTTCTACACTTTTACTGGCTTTAATTTTCAATCTTTTTAAGAGTAAAAAATTAAACTTTAATTATTTAATAAAAAGATATCATTATCATTATGAATGCATGGATAATAAATGAAAAAAAAAAAAAACTAGAATAGACCTTTCATACTAAGAATAATAACTATAAGCATTTATTTAAGAAAATTCTTATTTATTTGACTTGTAAAATGTAGAGCTTATTTTAGTAATAATTTTATTATAATTAAATGCATTTGATTACATTTGAGTCAATTGGGGACTATCTATTTTGGTTTAAATATAGCAAGAAACATGGATAAATTAAAGCAAGAAAAATATGTGCAAGGATGAGTTGCACAGTTGCACTCCTCCAAATCTTGGTAAGTAAAATAAGATTTTATATCTTATTTTGAATCTCAAAATTCAAATTTTGTTACACATTTTTTTTAAACAATTTGGTTAAGGCACAAAAGGATCTACACTTGACATTTAGGTTTCATTTAGTAAACATCAAACTTTGAATTTCATATCACAGTACATAAACAACCATCCTTAACTACCACAGAAGAATTTTTTTTTTTTTTTGGATTATGCATTACAGAGTTAATAATAATTACTAATTATTATCAGTATTTATGTAGAATATGAAGATGCTTCTTAAATCTCAAATAACGTATTTTTTTTTTCATCTCCTAAGTCTTTTTTTTCATATATTTTATTTTATTTTATTTCATATTCTTAATTGTATTATATATATATTTACATTTTATCCTTCCATTTTTAGTTTCTTTCTTTTATTATTATTAGTTTCTTTTTTATACTATTGTTACTTGTATATAATTATTATAATTAAAATAAAATTCACTTTTTCAATTGAAAAATCAATTAATTGAGTCTATTTTCATATATTGTGATTTTCTCCAAAGATCATGTACTCCTTCATAGATCTCGTATGAATCCTCTTCTTTTAGTTTATTTATCTCTAATAGCCAAGAAAGGCTCTCATCTGTCATGAGATCAACTAGTCTTCCTTCTCCTGTAAAGAGATACTCCTCTCTTCTCCAAAATGTCTCTCTTCACTCTCTCTTTTTCTCTTTTCTTTCTTTTGTAATCCTTTTCATTTACTCTTAATAGCTTGCGTACTAATTTTGAGTTCCTCGCTGTCATCCTAGAAGTTTATGTTGTATCTTGGGAGGCTTGCGCAACACACTGCAAATACGTCCTCAAGGACAATGATCATTCATGTCTCAGGAAATCAATCATATTCATGTTCTCAATCATCTACAACATTTTTAAGGACTTATGACTGACAAAATGAAACTCGACAACAACTCTACAATAGAATTGTCAAACGATATTTCTGCGACATAGACCATCTTTGCGGAACCATTTCTAGATGTTTCAAATAAATTAAAGTTTTCACAAGTCAAAACTATCAGGAACATGTGTCTACTTTGTTAGACATGTATCGAGTTGCTTTTACACTTACAACTTTCAAACCTGACTACAATACTCCTACTAAACAAATTGAAGATTGGACTCATGTCAATAAGATATGTCATCACACTTTGTTTAGCGCATTACCTAATTATGTGTTCAATGTTTATTGCTCCTACAAAAAAAAAAAAGCAATAGATATTTGGGATTCTCTTATTTTCAAATATATTGTTGAAGATGTTGTTAGATAAAGATTCATTGTCGGAAACTACTAGTGTTGAGTTATGATCAAAGACAATGACATCAAGATTCATATCAACGAATACCACAAATTGCTTGAAGAAATAAAAGCAGAGAACATGGGATTACCTGATGAATTCATTTATGAACTTCAAATTAAAATATTTTGCGGTCATTGACTAACTACAAACAATAACTAAAGTACAGACATAGACATATGTCACTACCATATCTTATCACTCGTATCATCATTAAAGACACAACAGAAATAAGTGTGTTGCTCCAAGGGCTAAAGCTTTATCTATTAAGGCAAATATGATAGAAGATAAATTAACTTCGAAGAGGTGTGAGAAAAAAACTTGTCCACAAGAAAAAAAATAAATCTAATTTTTCTTGTCAAAATGGACATAACCCTATCTTTAAAAAGAAGGGAAATTGCTTTATTTGTGGAAGGTCAAGTCATCATGAACCTCATTGCAGACATAAGGTCAAGAATGACAATCTTCCTAAGACAAATAAATCCAAAGAAGAAGAAACAACTATTGTAGTCATTTCACATGTAAACCTTATGGTCAATATGAGCATAAGTTTTAATGATTTTTATATCCTTTATGGGTGGTGTATGATTTGCAGCATATATTTGATGAAATCATATATACGAGTTTCAAGCGGAGTCGCTTGCATAACATATTGGCAAGATCTCTAAGCACTCATGAATATCGGGAATGTGCATGCCTAGTAAGTGCAATACAGCAATAACAACAAGAATCGTAGGGGTGTATATTGTGATTGATAAACATCTAATACGTACTAAGTGTCTTGGTTCATATAGCTTGTTATACCAACTACATTGTGTTAAGTTCATCAATATAAGATTGGTTCACATAGCTTACTATACCAATTCTAATGCATTACATCTTATGCAAGACCTATGATTTATCTTATTTCTTTCTTCTTTTATCTTTTGCAATATATGGTAGACTATTGTAGATTCAACTGCATCTTTCATGAGCATGATTTTCTCTTTCAAATCTAATCCATCTTCACTCTATGTTGTGATCTTCTTTGTAGATCTTGGACTCCTATACAAATCTCGTCTGAATCCTTATTCTTCGTAATAGCCAAAAACGACTATTGCTTGTCGTGAGATCAATGAGTCTTTCTTCTCCTATAAACAGATGCTCCTTTCTTCTCCAAAACACATCTATCTTCACTCTCTCATTTCACCTTTTTTTTTTTTTGTATCTTGAGTTCCTTTAATAACTTACTTGCTAGTTATGCGTTTCTCACACCTGAGAAATTCTTGTTATATACTAGAGACTTACATAATTCACCATTAACTTTAAGAAAGACACTTGTTCACGTTTCTGAAAATAACTCAGGAAATCAATTATGTTTGTGTTCTCAACCTTTTTTTTATTTCAAGGTGTTTTACATTTTATCATTTTTTCATTATTATTAGTTTCTTCTATTATTAGTTATATATACTTATATTTTTTTAATTATTAATTCAAACTTAATATGATTAAAATAAAATTCATCTCTACAATTAAGACTAAAATTATATTATTATTATTATTATTATTATATTAATATTAGGCTTTTGATACATCATGTTAAACTAAATTGGTAGCTTATAGAAGCATCCAAAAAAGTAGTAAGTATACTTGCATTTTAATTTTGTGACAACTAACTTAGGTGGTAACATGGGAGAACAATAAACCGACACTAACATAAGACATAAATTCATAAGCAAGTAAATGGATAAAAAAAATTGACAATTAGCTTAAAATAGAGAACGCTACCATGCCAACCCATTAATTAAAAGCAAAATGCCTATATCTTTCGAGCATTTCACACACGTTAAGTCCACCACATGAGGAATTGCATGTGCAAAATTAAAGTTGGTTTGCAAATTCTTTTCCCATTGCCAAACTCCAACTCAGTATATCTGTATATTAATACTCAAGTATCGTTTTTTACGAAATAACTTGAACGAATTACACATAATATTTACAGCCTAAAATTTGAAGATCAAGTAAATTTATTTTTGCACTTTTATTGAGATTTTCTCTAATTATACTAATATTATCAGTGTTTTCAAAATTCTACCTTAACTTTTCATTAATTTTAAAAACAATAAGCTATCATCCTTTTTCACATTATATATTTGCTCTCTTAACTTTTAAAGATATATAATATATAAATTGTTTGATTGTAATAGTAAAAAAAATAATATATATATATATATATATATATATATATATATATATATATATATATTATAAAAATAAAAAATATATA
>Ga0209489_106923_pt1 | contig 17555 bp, 9 predicted proteins | sample SiratrowhiteBW_FD_187527 | JGI IMG/M metagenome (GOLD analysis project Ga0209489, IMG submission 187527) | Root nodule microbial communities of legume samples collected from California, USA - Siratro white BW (SPAdes) (version 2) | ecosystem: Host-associated > Plants > Roots > Nodule | place: USA...
CCGTGGTTTTTACCTTATTAAGAAGGTTTTCCACGCTAAAATTTTCTGGCGTTGTTTTTATATTTACGCTTCCGCAAAGTGCCTATTTTGAGTTCATGGAGGAGGGAAGAAAGAGCGATTCCCAACATATGAAACACTCCTACACAACTATCCTAGGGGTTTTTGTCTTCATTGGGTGGAGTTCATCATGAAATACTCGACCCTGACATCAATTGCATGCACCAATCATGGATATGGAGAAGGTGATGGCATCATGAACACCAATCATGTTTTGGCATCATGAACACCAATCATGTTTCAAAACAAGCATACTCCTTTCTTGTCCAAAAAACGACTAAAATTGTTGTCGTTCGTCTAAAAAAACAATTAAAACAGTTGTTACGCGTTATTCATTAAGTTCAACGATAATTTACAATTCTTAAGTATATGTATCCTAAACATACTTTATATTTTTAAGAATTATAATATATTGTCGTGTTGAACACTCTTAGATTTGATACTCATTTCATATCTGTAATAATAGCTTTTGAGACCAAAGTAGTAATTATCCACATTTTTCATAGGATTGAGCTGTTAATTTTGACTGAAATCAACGGCTACAAGTATACAAAACATACGATATGAAGACTTAAGATTGTGTATGAAATTGAACTTTATAGTATCTATACCATTCGTATACATATATATATTCCAAAAGGTAAATTCCAGATCCGAGGGGATAGCTTTCTCAACAGCATTTCCACGAAATGGCTACGCACCCGAAATACAACTTTATTCTACATCCACTAAGCACAAACAATTTCTATAACATTCTACCTTTCTATAATTACCTTCATCAATAGGAACACGTGTAAGGTACGTATCGTAATTAATTAACTCTCTCTGTTTCTTCTCTCCGTTTCAAATAATAAGAAGAAGTCCAGATCTTATGAATAAAAACTTCATGTAAAATCAGATCTCGGATTGATCAAGGAGTTGATGAGAACACTTCCATGGTTGAAAGATCAAAGGAACTCCAATTGCTCCAGCAAGTGTCACTCACTGAATTCACGGTAGATGCATAAGTGACGGGTAATAATTGCTCATCGCTTTCGTTCAACGGCATGGAGTATTCCAATTCCTGCAACTGCATTTCCTTCACGGGTGGTTCCCAAGTAACGGAAGAGGACAAGGTAGCATCACACCAAAGACCATCTTCATCACCACACACACCCAGAAGCCTCTCCAACTCGTCAATCTCACCCAACCTCAATTCCTCCCTTCCAAAATTCTCAATTGCCGCCACTGCATCAGAGTCAGACTCTACAATGACAGGATCCGACAAACCCTTGTTCGGCGACTGAGCAACTGCAATATCACTCTCGGTTTGGACGCTCTCCGGGGTTAAGTAATTGTTGGAAGAAGACGAGCCATTGTTATCCTCACCAACGTTTTGTTTCGGGTTCAAGAATTTGGCGAACACAAGGGCCATGTCTATTTCACGAGAGGCGTTGTTGTTTGGATGGGCATCATCAAGTGAAGAGTCGGTGTCATCGGAAGCGGAGGTGAAAGAGCGTTGGGTTTGGTGGTGGCGGGAGGAGGACTTTCCGCGGCGGTTCTTGCGACAGCCGCCGCCGACGGGGACGTTGCGGAGAGAGCCGCCTTTGGTCCAGTAGCGTCTGCAGGCTTTGCAGAAATAGCGGGGCTGCGACAAGCTGTAGTTGTTGTAGTAACAGAATTTGGTGTTGGTAGAAGCGCAACGAGGGCAATTGGGCGCGACCTCAATGTTGGGTTTCCACCTGGAACGTTGTTCCATTGGGGTTGGAAAGTGATGATGCAACATTTGTTGAAGGGCAGCAGCACTAATAAGGGTATGCGGGAACATTTATTTGGGAGAGGTGTGATATAAGGGTGGGTGGGGATATGGAGTGAGAGTGAGATTGGAGAGGGATTTGTTGGTGTGTGAATATATGTGTGGGGGAAGCGTTGGGAGGAACGTGGGCGGTTGGGGAATCGTTAAAATTAAGGAAGGGTGTGCATGTGTTTGTGTGCTTGTGTGTGTGAGTCTGTGATGTTGATGTCAATTTCATGTTATGCTGTGCTGTTTCATAGGCGGATGGGGCGTGTCTCCTTCGACACTGGATTTTTCTTCATTCGGGTTACTTTCTGAGAGTGATTGAGGTTGATAAGTCAAACACTTGCTTCCCCACTCATTCTTTAACTCGCGCGTGGCCCAATCATCCACCATGCATTCTACCTCCATCTCCATCTTCATCACATCATATAATATTCATATCATACTCATACATATATACTATCAATTGACTGAGTTGTTTTAAAGAGAAAAAGTGAAAGTTAAAGAAGGTTTCAGGATTAGAGACGCTTATGTGTTTAAGGAAAGTTCAATATTGATTTGATGAGTGCTTGCTAATTCATCATGTACTTCCACACTCAGGGTTATATTCAGCTAGCTCTGAATTACCAAACACGGGTGCGGGAAGGAGGGCAATTTTGTGATTTCTCTAGATATAAATATATATGAGGTTGGTAATAATAATGTGTGAAACAATGTAGTGTGCTGGATGCAGAGGAGGGAATTAAGGTTTGTAGAACAAGTTTCACGTATATGTATGCTATATACAGTAATGTATTCACATCATATGGAAGGCTAGCGTTGCGGGTATGGAAAGCACCACCACGTGCTTAACGGGGATACGTGGCACCATGTCCATCCTTTCCTTTCCTCATGCTAAAAGAAAATCCGAAAATCACAATAGATTTCGTCACACTTGTTTGCATTCTTCTTTTCTTTATTTCATCCTAATACCGTTCAACCTATTCACTCTCACTTCATTGACTTCAAATTTTAGTTAAGAGACTTTGGACAACTTCACCTTCCAAGGATTCAATAAATTAAAGGGCGATTACAAAGTAAACTAAACAAATAACAGTGATTATAAAATACTACTCCTAAATTTTGTTCTTATTATATTATCAATGGATATTACCCGTAAAGTATTAAGCTTTATATGAGTTTGTTTGTCCGAGACTCCAAGTTTATGTGACAAGTATGATATGGTATCCGTATATGATTTGGCATGCATGATACGACTTTCTGTAAAATATAAAAACCTTGGAACTCTGAAACCGAGTGGAAGTGAAGTTGTAGTGGAGATATAAACATATATAATTGGAGAGAAGTTTGCAATAATTGAGGGTTGATAGCTAGGGATACATGCACTGCGGTGGTATATGGAATTAAAATAGAAATAAGTTGGAAAGGAATTGATGTTACATGAAAGGAACATAAAGAGAGAACGGTGCAGCTAAAGGTTGCAATCGTAGGTTTAGAGATTCGATCCAAAGAGAACATTCGAGGCACGTGGGGGTTTAACGTTGCTTTCACGAAAGATGCTATCATACGTATTCATACTTCAGGATCAGTGGCTTCCACGTCTCAAACTCCTTCCTTCCGCTATTTCTTTTCTTTTGCATGTTTCGGTAAACTTTTATTATCATTAATTCATTAAATCTAGCATGGTTAACGATGTTCCAACAAATCAAATTGCAGTTAGTTCCTACGTACTTCGCTTCCTCTAACATAGTCAATATGCCAATCCTACATATGTTTCAACTAACAATGCATCTATAAGGAATGCGTGCATGCATCAACAAAATAATTATAGTACCATATATAATATATATACACACACCACATGTGCTTGGAGCTTCATGAATATTGAAGTTCAGAAATCAGAAGTACAAATAAAGCCACCATGATATATTGTGGACTAGAGCGATAATAAGTCACAATGACCTTTGGATACTCCACAACACCTTGTGCTCCTACCTGTTCCAAAACCAGTGTCTGATCTTTTAAGTTAAAATTTTATTTATTTAAATTTAAAATAATTTAAATCATGGAGTATTATATATATTATCACATGGGGTATATAACTACTGTGTAATATATGTATTTCAAAAACATTTCTCTAAATTTTAGAAGTTCAACAAAAAATATCTTAGTTTTTTTTTTTTTAACATTTTCCTTCCGGTAATGTCTCTGTATATAATTCTTCCGAAATTACTTTGTTTTTTTGCTCTGTTGTTACTATATATAAATATAAAATATCTATCAGTTCTGTGATTCGTTTAAAATTGACCTTCTAAAATTTAATTTGCAAGATTTGGTATGAAAGTATAATTTGACGATGAAATAAAGAATAATTTTTATGGTGTCATAAAATAGTAGTATTTAAATTATTTATCCAATTTGAACAGCACGAGGAATAGAGCACCACCACCGAAAGGGATAGCGGGCGTATTGCAAATTCGATCCAGGTGACACTTACTTTAGTATTGAAAAAGATGATTATGAATTCATCACTGTCCTAATCATTACTTTTAAATCATAAGAAATAATCTTTTTTATGAAGTAATAATTATATAATACCAATCTTAATTATAGCATTGCTCTCATTTTTTGGGTTTTCATATGGCTCGTATACTCTCTTTTTTATTTTTCTTTTTTTTTTTTTTTTTTTTTTTTTTTTTTTTTTTTTTTTTTTCTTTTTTTTTTTTTACGTTTTCCTTTGCTTTATGATAATCCGTTGGGATAACCTTATGTGTAGAAATCTGTTGTACTTGTTTTCTAAAGTTCATGTGGTGCTCCTCACACAAGAAGAAAAAAGTAGTTGAATAGCCTATTTTGATAAAACAACAAACCTAGTAACTTGAAATTCTTATTGTTAGATGGGGTTCAATCCTTATATATTGGCTTGTCTAAATCCATAAAGCTTAACTAATTCAAATGGAAAATTATGATCCAGTCAATAATTTATAGTATCCTTATGCATTTGTTTTAATTATTTTTTATGTAATGTAGAGAGTGTTTTATGATCAAATAGCGTTTTACACTCACAATTTTTAGGAGATGGTTTCGTAGAGATTGCAGGCGATTATAAGATGAGTAACACAAATCAAATGCTACGTTCAATGTATATTCTTCTTGTAACTTTAAAGTTGCTTTGTGGGAGGAAATAATTAAACTAAAATCACAAGTGTAATGTGTTTTAGGAGACTTCAACGCAGTTAGAACAAAGAATGAGGAAATGAGTAAATAAAATAGAGAGGTAGTAATAAGGAAATAAAAGGATTTAATGAGTTCATTGCAAAGATTGAACTGTTAGATGTGTCTTACTGGGAGGCAAGTATACATGGTTTAAAACAAACGACACAACTAAAAGCAGGATTGATAGGGTTATGGTTACGTTAGAATGGTTAGAGAAATGACCTACCTGTAAGCAATATGTCAAGCCTAGTCAGCTCTATTATCACTGCGCGTTGATGTTGAAATTGAATGACATTTTTTTGGGATCAAATCTTTAGAACTCTGAATGTTTGGAATCAAAGTCCTAGTTTTAGTCTTCTCGTACATACTTGGTGGAGTTCATATGCTCTGACTAGGTGTTAGTGTTAAAACAAAAATTGAAAAATCTGAAAAAATGGAATAAAAAGGTTTTTGGTAATGTTAGTACTAAAAAACAGAGCATCTAAACTGATTTCATAAACTGTAACAAGACAAACTATATAAACGGATTTCATAGTAGTGAAAACTCGAGTCCAGTGATAAAATTAATTTTTGAGAGGATGTTAGGATAGGAAATCTTCCTTTAAACCTGCATTTTCCAAGACTTGTTAATGGATCTAGTTTAAATTATAATGATATAAGAGATTTGGGTGAGTAAAGGGATGAAACTAGTATTCACATATTCTAACATCGACACAAAAAAGAAATACTCATTGATATGAAATGACATGACCTCTAACTTCTTCTATTTCAATTAAGTTTTTAATTGTCATTTTCTGGTATAAAGTAAATAATATTTTAATTTTTCATACTTTCCTCCACAATATTAAATTATGTACATTAATAGCTCAACATATACTGAGATTTATATATACCAAATCAATATAAGAAAGATCAAGTATTTATCGTTATGAAATGAACTCCTACCCCTCTTATCTCAACTAGACTTAATATATAGTTAAAAATTCATTTTATTAAAACGAGGTTATTGAAGTTATATGTACATTTATGTGCATATGTGTAGTTAAGCAAAATTGAATAAAGATTAAAATATCCCAAATATTTATTTTATTAATTTATTTTTTGTTTCCAATAAAAAAGTCTTAAATAATCTTGTACGAGAGCATAACATCTTTTAAATACTTTATTTTATTTATTTTAATTTTTAATGATACAGAGATATTTAAGCAGTGCAATTAAAATAATTATAAACAAAGAAAATGAAAATAATTTGTTGGCTTAGTTTATGAAAAGATAAGGAAAGATGGAAAAATGATTTCATGAATAATAGTTACAATTCAATTCAATAGTTAGAAAAAAAAACGAAAAAACAGAATTATTTAAAATATGAAACAAATGTTATACATTATAAGTATAATTTTCAATTTTTCTATATTATTTGAATATATAATAAAGTAATTATATATATATATATATATATATATATATATATTGTTAATTTATCTTAAACTTATTTTAAGTTTTCAATTAAAAAAATACCATGTTATAATATGACATGATGGACTTATGCTTCTCCTAATTGTCATTGTCTTATATGAAGTGAATAATACTTTTATTTTCCATAATCCACTTTACAATATTCATTTTTTTGTATATTGGCAACTCACTATGTAGTTGCAAATTCTTTTTTTTATATAAAAAAGAGAGGTTAAAAACAAGTTTATTGAAGGTCAATGAAGCATATAATAATAGTAAGAGAATCCAAGATTCACATACTCCATCATCACCGTCAGAAGATCAAGTGTTTGTTGTCATGAAATGACATGAACTCTTGCTCCTCCTATCTCGACTAACCTTCTAATTGTCATTTTTTTTATATGAAGTGAATACTGCTTTCATTTTTTATAATTTTCTCTAGAATATTTAATTTTGCATATTGGGAACTCAATATATAGTAGCAAATTACTATTATTTTGTACATAAAAAATGTCAAAAACAAGGTTATTGAATGTTAATGAAGCATCCAACAATACCTAGAGAAACCCAAATTCACATACCCTGACATCAATATAAGAAAATCAAGTGTTTTTTTTTACCTCATTGAACACTTTTTTATTTTCTATTTCCCTCGATAGCTCTATTTACTCTCTAATTCCTGAAACAGCACTATTTTATTTTCCTTTTTATTTTATTTTTTATTTTTTTACGCTGAAATAACACCTTTTTGTTTTTTATTCTTTTTTTTTACAGTCAGTACATCAATTATGATTATTTTTTTATTTTTCTTCTATTTTTGTATTTTTAGTTTGTTAAAAAAATATCTAAATAATTAATGGCAAAATTTAAATAAAATTTTGATAACGATAAAATTTGATCTTTTGATTTTTGATAAAGATAAATTTTTATTTTTGATAAAGATATAATTTAGGTTTTGATTGAGATAGAATTTGATATTTGATAAGATATCATTTGATTTTTTATAAAGATAAAATTTAATTTTTGATAAAGATGTAATTGATTTTCGATAAAGATAAAATTTGAGTTTTGATAAAGATGAAATTTATGTTTCATTTCGAACAAAGTATTTCTTGTACCATTAATTAAACTATTTAATAAATATATATTGCATCATTTCAATAATTAACAATTTTTAATTAATAAACATAACATTTAAAAGCAATACATAAATAAATTAAATTTTATTTAAAATTTTCAAACCATTTAATTAATATTTATTTATAAAAATACTCCAACAATTTTATTTTATTTTGCTATTAATTATTTAAATATATTTTTAACAAATGAAAAATACAAATTTTAATTCAAATGACAATGTTATAATTTATTATAATTTTTTCTTCCAATATCAATTTTAATATAAAAATACAATCACAAAATCATAAAAAAAATGAAAATAATAATAATAATCATAATTAATGTAGTGACTTCATAAAAAATAAAAAAGAAAAAGAAAAATAAAAAAGAAAACAAAAGAGTGTTATTTCACCATTCAAAAAAATAAAAATAAAAAAGAAAACAAAAAGAGTGTTATTTGAAGAATTAAAGAGTAAAAAAGTCTATTAAGAGAAATAAAAAATAAAAAAGTGTTAGTAAGGTAAACAAAGTCAACAAAAGAGTGTTATTTCAACGTAAAAAAATAAAAGAGTGTTATATCATGAATTAAAGAGTTAAGAGTGTTGTTGAGAGAAATAAAAAATAAAATGATGCTAATAAGGTAAGAAAAGTCGTTGGTTGTAATGAAATAGCATGGACTTATGCTTCTGCAATCATATCTAAGCTTTCAATTGTCGTTTTCTAATATGAAGTGAATAATGCTCACTTTTCATAATTCGGTCCATAATATTCAATTTTGTAAATAGGAAACTCAATATATAGTTACAAATTTATTTTTACATTAAAAAAAAGTTAAAAGCAAGTTTGTTTAAGACTTTTTTATTGATAATAGAAAAAATTAATAAAATGAATACTTTAAATAGTCCAACCTTTATATAATTTTGCTTAAATACACATATGCATACAAATGCCATAATAAGTGTATTTCAAGTTATATGTGCATTTGCGTGCATATGTGTACTTAAGCAAAATTGTATAAAGATTGAAATATTACAAGTATTCATTTTATTAATTTATTTTTTATTATTGATAAATAAAATCTTAAATAATCTTACAAGAATAGACATCCTTTAAATATTTTATTTTATTTTAATAATAAAAAGATATTTAAGTAGTGTAATTAAAATAATTAGAAATAAAGACAATGAGAATAATTTGTTAGCTTAATTTATGGAAAGATAAGTAAAGATGGAAAAAAATTCACGAAAAATGGTTACAATTAAATAGTTAGAAAAAAAATGAGAAAATAGAATTATTTGAAATATGAAAGAAATTTATACTTATAATTCTCAATTTTTCTATACTACTTGAATATATAACAAAGTAATTATTTTTTTAATTTATCATAAAATTATTTTATGTTTTCAAACAAAAAAATACAATGTTATAATATTATATGATGGACTTGTGCTCCTCCTTTCTCAATTAAGCTTCCAAGTGTCATTATATAAAGTGAATAATGCGTTCATTTAATGCTTTTATTTTTCATAATTCACTCCGTAATATTTATTTTTGTTTATATTAATAACTCAATATATAGTTACAAATTCTTTTTTTTTTTGTATAAAAAAAGGTTAAAAACAAATTTATTGAAGGTCAATGAAGCATATAACAATAGTAAGAGAATCCAAAATTCACATGCCTTGTCATCAACATTGGAAGATCAAGTGTTTGTTGTCATGGAATTACATGAACTCCTATTCCTCCTATCTCGACTAACCTTTCAATTGTCATTTTCTAACATGAAGTGAATAATGCTTTCATTTTCTATAATTCTTTCTAAAATATTCAATTTTGTACATTGGCAACTCAATATATAATTCTATTTTTTTTACATGAAAAAAATGTTAAAAACAAGATTATTGAAGGTTAATAAAACATCCAACAATGCCTAGAGAAACCTAGTTTCACATACCCCGATATCAATATAAAAAAAAAAATCAAGTATTTATTATCATGAAATAACATGAACTTATGCTCCCGCAATCTCAACTAAGCTTCCAATTGTCATTTTCTAATATGAAGTGAATAATGCTCACTTCCCATAATTCTCTGTATAGTATTCAATTTTGTATATTGAAAACTCAACATATAGTTACTAATTCGATTTACATTGAAAAAAAGGTTAAAAACAAGTTTGTTAGAGACTTCTTTTGATTGGTAACAAAAATAAATTAATAAAATGAATATTTGAGATATTCTAACCTTTATACAATTTTGCAAGTACAAATATGCATGCAAATGCCAATAAGTGTATTTCAAGTTACATGTGCATTTGTGTGCATGTATACTTAAGCGAAATTATAGAAAAGTTGAAATATCTTAAGTATTATTTTATTAATTTACTTTTTATTATTGATAAAAAAATATTAAAGAATCTTACACAAAAGTAGACATCTTTTAAATATTTTATTTTATTTTTTTAATGATAAAAATATATTTAAGTAATGCAGTTAAAATAATTAAAACCAAAGAAAATGAAAATAATTTGTTGCCTTAGTTTATGGAAAGATAAGGAAAGATTGAAAAAGGATCTTTTGAGCAGTTAAATAGTTAGAAAAAAAAAAATGAGGAAATAGAATTATTTAAAATATGAATCAAATGTTATACGTAATTCTTTTTTATTTTTCTATGCTATTTGAATATATTTTTTTAATTTATCTTAAAATTATTTTATGTTTTCAAAAAAAAATACTACGTTATAATATTATATGATGGATATATGGCAAAAAAAAAGAAGCCAATAAGAGATCTTGTTATTATCTATTTGCTTCTGAAAACATGTGACTTATCTAAACGAGCTACTTTTTTATTTTAATAAAATGTGAAGTTTGTATTATAATAGCCAATATATAATATTTTTGATAAATAATTAAAATTATTCTCATCAGAACTTTATTATTTTAGACTTTTGTGTACTGGTGTAATTTTTTTCCTAAATTACGAAAAAGATGAAAAAAAAAATTATTACGGATTTGGGTGAGTCGTATGACATGGTGATGAGATAGTATGAAGAAATTGTACCACATTATGGCGAATTTCACTGTGACAAAAAAGTCGTACGGTAGGATGACGACTTCTTTGGTGGAAATTGCACAAAAGTCTCCGTGTCACAAGGTACGACTTCTTCGCAAATGTGGCAAAAGAAGTCTCTGCCACATCATACGACTTCTTTGCAAATGTGGCAAAACAAGTCTCCTCCATGTGGTACGACTTCTGTGTAATTGGTTTTCTAACTTTTTGAGATTCGTAATACATATAGCATAGAGATACCCATATTGTGTTCACTTAAATATTTTCTTCTTTCCTCTCCTTCATTCCATATCAAACCATTCTTACTCAATTACTTTCTCAATCACAATGAATCATTTTCATGGCGTTGGGAGTTCTACAATGTCTGAGGATGAACCAATTATCTGAGACATGATAATTGATTCCAGCTCAGAAGATGAAGATCCTGAGGACATGGAAGATGATGTGCCTGCAAACACGATTCATCTATATCAGTCAAATACTACAACAACAACAAATACAGAATATGAGCTCGAGGAGCACATGTGTTTCAATTCCAAAGATGCAACAGTATTTGCAATCAAACAGTTTCACATTCAGTAAGGGTATAAATTCATGGTTGTCGAATCAAAAACAGATAGATATGTTGTTAGATGCATTCACTATAACAACGGTTGTCAATGGCGACTGCGAGCATCTTACTAAAAATTAGAGACCAACGAATTGAATCACCTCACACTTGTTTGTCAACTGTAATGTCACAAGATCACGTCAACCTCGATTCACACCAAATTGCATCTATCGTGGTGAATTCCATAAGGACAAATCCCTCAATTCCAGTGAAAAGTTTGATTGCAGAAATCAAAAACCGGTATGGTTATAGTGTCACGTACAGAAAAGCCTGGATAGCTAAGCAAAAGGATTTTTCCATGGAGTTCAGCGATTGGGAAGACTCATATAATTATCTTCCCAGATGGTTTCAAGCTTTACAACAAAGTCTTCCAAGAACAATTGTACAGTATGTCACTAGACCGGTTGTTGTTGACAGTCTATAAGACAACTCTTGTCACGTATTAGAGCGTGTCTTCTGGGCTTTTAAACCTTGTATTGACGGGTTTAGTTATTGCAAGCCCATTGTCCAAGTTGATGGAACCTTTTTAACTGACAAATATCATGCAACTTTGTTAACCGCAATTAGTCAAGATGGGAATCACAACATATTTCTATTGGTTTTTGCAATTGTTGAAGGAGAAACCATGTAGGCCATGATATGGTTCTTCCAATTATTACGTGCATTTGTCACACCCCAACCAAATTTTTGCCTTATAACTGATAGAGGCTCAGCCATACTATCAGCACTGGAATCTCCAGAGGTTGGTTGGGAATCACAATCAGTGTTTTGCATCTGCCACATTGCGTCAAACTTCAATAAGAAGTTTAAAAACGCAGAGCTTAAACGACAGCTAATTAACATGGGTCTGTATATGCCTTCACTTCCTTTTTATGCATGTATTATCTAAGTTTATTGATTTTTGTAATTTAAGTATCCAATTATATGTCAGGTTATGAAATGAAACAACCCAGACTTCAAGCCAAGTTATCTGCATTACGAATAGAATTTCGTCAGGCAGCTTTGTGGATAGATCGCATACCACTGGAAAAGTGGACTCAGGCCTATGACGGCGGTAAACGATATGGCCATATGACAACTAATCTGGCTGAATGCATGAATTCTATCTTGAAGTGAACACAATATGGGTATCTCTATGCTATATGTATTACGAACCTCAGAAAGTTAGAAAACCAAGTACACAGAAGTCGTACCACGTGGCAGAGACTTGTTTTACCATATTTGCAAAGAAGTCGTATGACGTGGCGGAGACTTCTTTTGACACATTTGCAAAGAAGTCGTACCACGTGGCAGAGACTTCTGTGCAATTTTCACCAAAGAAGTCGCCACCACGTGGCACGACTTCTTTGTAAATGTGGCCAAAGAAGTCGTCACACGTAGTATGACTTTAAGTAAGAAGTCGCCATCCTACCGTACGACTTTTTTGCCACAATAAAATTCGCCACAATGTAGTACGACTTCTTCATCCATCTCGCCGTCATACGACTTACCCAAATCCATAATAAAAAAATTTTTTTCACCTTTTTCGTAATTTAGGAAAAAAATTACACTATTATGGTTAATTTGTCTCTGAAAACATGTGACTTATCTAAACGAGCTACTTTTTTTTATTTTAATAAAATGTGAAGTTTGTATTATAATAGCCAATATGTAATATTTTTGATAAATAATTAAAATTATTCTCATCAGGACTTTATTATTTTAGGCTTTTGTGTAAAATTAATTATTGATAAAAAGAGGTGTTAATTTAAAGAAAAATAGTTTGAAATATAAATCTTAACGTAAAATGTAATGTAAAAGTAAAGGCAAACTTTTGATAGTAATAAGTGATAGAAAATATAAGATGCTACTAATAAATAAAATAAAAGTAAGTTGCAGACCTGATTTACTATAGTGATGTCTATAAATATATTGTTATTTATTCTCATAATACACTTAAGAAAAAATTTAAATTATTTATTCCTCTTCTAATAATATAGTAAGATAAATCAAACTTTTTGATTCAAATAAAGGTGAAAAACAATGGGTGAAGGTGAATGAAACATCCAACAATATTTAGAGTATCCAAAATTCATATATTCTAACATCAATATAAGAAGATGAAGTGTTTTTTTTTTTATGAAATGATATGGTTTCTTACTTCTCCTATCTCAGCTAAGCTTTAATTGTCATTTTTTATATAAAATAAATAATATTTTCATTTTTCATACTTCTCTCCACAATATTAAATTGTGTACATTAGAAACATCATATATACCCAAATTTAGAGCCCTAACATTAATATAAGAAGAGAAGATATAAATTGTCATTTTTTGATATGAAGTGATGCTTTCATTTTCTATAATTTTGTCTATAATATTCAATTTTTTACATTGGCAACTAAATATATAGTTGTAAACTCTTCTTTGTAAAAAAAAAAACAAGGTTATTGAAGGTCAATTTATCCCACAATGCTTAAGAAATTCCATATTTAAATATTCTAACATCAACACAGGAAGATAAGTGATTATTGTCATTGAATGACATGAACTTCTACTCTTCCTATCTTATCAAACTTCCAATTGTCATTATCTGATATAAAAGTCAATAATGCTTTCATTTTCTAAATTTTCTCTATAATATTCAAATTTTTTTATATTGGCAACTCAGTATATAGTTGCAAGTTCCTATTTTGCATAAAAAAAAGATTAAAAACAAGTTTATTGTCAATGAAACATATAACAATAGTAAGAGAATCCAAGATTCACATATCCCATCATCAACATCAGACAAAAGTGTTTGTTGTCATGGAATAACATGAACTCTTGCTCCTCCTATCCTATCTGGATTAAGCTTCTAATTGTCATTTTCTTATATGAAGTGAATAATGTTTTCATTTTCTATAATTCTCTCCAGAATATTTAATTTTGTACATTGACAACAAAATTATGTAGTTATAATTTTTTTTGCATAAAAAAAGTTAAAAACAAGGTTATTGAAGGTCAACAAATCATACAACAATACCTATAGAAATCTAGATCCAGATATCCCAAAATCAATATAAGAAAATTAAGTGTTTGTTGTCATGAATTTATGCTCCTGCAATCTCAACTAAGCTTCCAATTATCACTTTCTAATTTGAAGTGAAGAATGCTTTCACTTTCCATAATTCTCTCCATAGTATTCAATTTTGTATATTGGAAACTCGATATATAGTTACAAATTTGTTTTTACATAGAAAAAAATGTTAAAAACAAGTTTGTTGAGGTCAATGAAGCATCCAACAATATCTAGAGAACCCAAGATTCACATACCCTAACATCAACATAAGAAGATCAAGTGTTTGTTGTAATGGAATGACATGAGCTTCTGCTCCTCCTATCTCAATGAAGCTTCCAATTGTTATTTTCTTATATAAAGAAATAATGCTTTCATTTTTTCATAATTCTCTTTTAATATTCAATTTGTACATTGACAATTCAAAATATAAATACAAATTCTTTTTGTATAAAAAGATTAAAAGCAAGGTTATTGAAGGTCAATGAAACATATAACAATACTAAGGGAACCTAAGATTTAAATACCCAATATTAACATATGAAGATCAAGTGCTAGCTGTCACGGAATGACATTAACTCCTGCTCTTCCTATATCAATTAAGCTTCCTATTGTCATTTTCTGATATGAAGTGAATAATGCTTTCACTTTCCATAATTCCCTCCACAATATTCAATTTTGTACATTAACAACTCAATTTATAGTTACAAATTCTTTTATGCATAAAAAAAAGGTCAAAAACATGGTTATTGAAGGTCAATGAAGCATCCAACAAGACCTAGAGAACCAAATATTCAAATACTCCAACATCAACATAAGAAAATCAAGTGGTTGTTGTCATTGAATGATATGAACTTGAGCTCTTTGTATCTTAACTAAGCTTCCAATTACTATTAGTGATTAAACAATATATAAAACATTAAATATGAAAACAAAATGTTAACACTAAAATAATTTTAAATAGATATTAAGAATAATTATATTACAAATTCTTTTATGCATAAAAAAAAAAGGTTAAAAATATGGTTATTGAAGGTCAATGAAGCATCCAACAAGACCTAAAGAACCAAATATTCAAGTACTCCAACATCAACATAAGAAAATCAAGTGCATGGAATGATATGAACTTGAGCTCTTTGTATCTCAACTAAGCTTCAAATTACTATTAGTGATTAAACAATATATAAAACATTGAATATGAAAATAAAATGATAACACTAAAATAATTTAATAGATATTAAGAATAATTATATTACAAAGTTTTTTAATAACAAACATCCTAAAGTGTGTGTATGGATTAGAAAATGAATTTGAGAGACCGATAAAAAAATGAGAAGAAAAAAAGTAAAAAGTAAGATTGTTTTAATTAAAGAAAGAATAGTGAAAGTATCGTGAAATGAAGAGAAAATTTATAAAAATTTATGAATAATTTAATTGATATATTAATATATTTAGAAAATAATTTATAAATTAAATTTTAAAATAATTTAATATAAAAAATAATTTTTGAAAAATGTAAATTCAAATTAAAATCAAATTTAAATTCAAATAAAAAATTATTATGAAATTGTCATAAATAAAAAAATTACATTTCATAATTAAATATATTAAAATAAATATTTTATTTCTTATTTTAATATTAATTATTTTAATCGATTGTCAGATAATCAGTTATGAGTGAATTTTAACACCTTCCTTTTTTGAAAAAGTTAAAAAAAAAATTATATTGTTTTCCATGCTTTTATACATTAATTGTCCAACTTTCTTTGTATTTTTTGTGCATCTTGTAGTCTTGTCGTTGGAAACAAATAGGACCTAAAATGGTTATTGTGTTGATGCTTTTGTATTTGGTCCAAAATTTTTATCATTTTATCTCAATAATGCACTAGCTTATTAAGTGGGAACAATTCCTTGAAATTCTAGAATTAGTTTTATTGAGAAAAAAAATTGTTAGATGAATTATAATGTAGCAAGATGAGTTCCTTAAAAAGTTTAACATAAGAATTTATTTGCTAGACAAGTATAACTTGTTGGATGAGATTTGAAAATTTAATAAGCTTTTTTAACCAATGTTGTGAAACTCATGTTGATCTTAGATTAAGATAGGTCAGTGAATTAGAATTTTTTATAACTTACTAATTCAAATTTGCAATGAAATGAATTTGGCAAAATAATAAATGAAGAATATAAAGATAAATGTATTAAATAGAAATGACATAGAAAATCAAGATAAATATATTATTACTTGAATGAAAAAATTAAATGTACACAATAATTAGGAGCTTATTATTAGCAACTTCAAGATTAATAATAGAATTTTAAATTTCATCTTTACTGTGCGTGATCTTAATTTTAATAAATTTTGGATTATTTCCTTGAGATATATCATGGAAAATAATATTAATATTGACAATATTTTCTAAAAAAAACAAGTATTTAACAACTTCTTTTATTAATATAATATTAAGTATAAATTTTTTAAAATTTTATTATTATTATTATTATTATTATTATTATATTAATAAAAGAAGCGGTTGGATGATTGTATTTCAAATAAAATTGTCACATTATATTTTTTGCAAGTTAAATTGAATTACTTCTATTATTTCTTATTAATCTACCACCACCATACAATCTTATAATTATTAATGAATTTCATCTATTTTTAGCCTATTTTCCATTCCCTTACTTCATTTATTACATTGATTAAATAACAAAAGTTACATAAGAAAAAGGCATAGAAAAAACGAAAGGTATTTCACAGTACATATGACTACCTCCAAAAGTAAAAATGTTATGCTAGAATCTATGACAATAGCGACAAATTTTAAAAACCATTATTTCTTTATCTTAGAGTTTGGTATTTTTAGTTATGAATTTGATTGGATAGTTTTATAGTGAGTTAGAGTTTGGTATTATTTTTTGTCTTGTAAGAATCAAGGTGAGAGAAATAAGTACATTAGATTTGCGTTGTCATGAATGATGCAAATACAATGAAGATAAGAGGGGAAAAAATTGAGAGAAAATGGTATTTTAACGTAATCTTCTAATTTTTTTTATCAGAAGAAAAACCCTAATCTTATAAATAATATTGATTTTTTTGTTCAGTTAATCAAGTAACATTTATAATAAAAGTTAATTAAAATGAAAAGATAAGTTCGAGGGTTTTTTTTTTCTATTCTTAAGCTTTAGCTTCGTTAACTGATTATATAT
>Ga0209489_106924_pt1 | contig 17555 bp, 12 predicted proteins | sample SiratrowhiteBW_FD_187527 | JGI IMG/M metagenome (GOLD analysis project Ga0209489, IMG submission 187527) | Root nodule microbial communities of legume samples collected from California, USA - Siratro white BW (SPAdes) (version 2) | ecosystem: Host-associated > Plants > Roots > Nodule | place...
TATATATATATATATGAATTATACTCAAAAGTGAACATTTGCAGGCAGTACACTAAAGGAGATTTCAAGAGAAAACTGAGAATGTTTCATGAGAAGGTGAAAGAAATGTTCATCTTTAGGGCTCTGCCATTGAATGACAAAAAAGACTCGACAACATCATCTTTGGGATCCTACAAAATTGAAGAAATTAATATGAAAAAGGTAACAAAAAAAAATGAATTTTAGAAAAAAAAATGATATCATAAACTTACCATACTGGAAATGTATGCAGACCTATGCTTTTGTTGATTCCAAAACAACATATTGTTGGAATGAAAGTTAGTTTGCAATGAAAAAGAGTTCAAGAATGCAGTTAGAAGGATTTTTTCTAGAATACTATGAATGGTGAGATTTGGTGAAGTTAAAATTATAGATGGATAGATTGATTTTGGAGCATTGATGGGGTAGATTCAATCCAAAACGTTGATTTATGGGGTACCACTTTACTCAAGAATATCTGTCATGTTCAACAAATAAAGTGGGTGAACAATACCTCATGTTTTGTGAAAGTTCATTTTGGAGCGTTGATGGAGCATATTCAATCTGGGCCATTGCTTTTTGCTGACACTCTGCTAAAGAATCTCTGCAATATTCTGACAATCATGTGGCTGAACAGTGCCTCGTGGTTTGTGAGGTTCATTTTGGAGTGTTGATGGGGCATATTCAATCCGGGCCATTGCTTTTGGCCTGACACTCTGCTCAAGAATCTCTGCAATATTTAGACAATCATGTGGATGAACAGTGCCTTGTGTTTTGAGAAAGTTCATTTTGGAGCGTTGATGGGACAGATTCAATTTAGGCCATTGCTTTTTGCTGACACTCTGCTAAGGAATCTCTGCAATATGAAGACAATCATGTGGGTGAACAGTACCTCGTGGTTTGTGAAGTTCATTTTGGAGCGTTGATGAGACAGATTCAATCTGGGCCATTGCTTTTAGCCTGACACTCTACTCAAGAATCTCTGCAATATTCAGACAATCATGTGGGTGAACAGTGCCTCGTGGTTTGTGAGGTTCATTTTGGAGCGTTGATGGGGCAGCTTCAATCTGGGCCATTACTTTTTGTTGATACTATGCTAAAGAATCTCTGCAATATGAAGACAATCATGTGGGTGAATAGTGCCTCGTGGTTTGTGAGGTTCATTTTGGAACGTTGATGGGGCAGATTCAATCTGAGCCATTGCTTTTTGCTGATACTCTACTAAAGAATCTCTACAATATAAAGACATTTTTGTTATTACAGATATTTTTTTAACAAACTTAAAATACAAAATTTAATTCTAATGCCAATATTATAATTTATTATAATTTTTCTTCCGTTTTTAAATTTTAATATAAAATATAATTACAAAATTATTGTAATTCATTCTCATTATAATTAATTACTTCAAAATATCTATAAATAGTTTTTTTCCTCTTTATATGTTTATTATCACAATTTTATTTTCATATAAATTTAATCAAAGTAAATGATTTTTTAATTACATATTTTTTAATTTATCTCCTTCTCTTATATAAATTAAAAATAAATCCTCCCAAATTTTAATTGTATTTTTAATCAAGTTTTTTCTGAAAAGAAAATATTTTTACTTATTTTCAAATCTATAAATTACACTACTTACATTTTTATTTAACATTTTCAACTTCATTTTCCAAAATCATTTCAAGTTTTTAATTTACCATCATTAATAAACATCCACAAAATTTAATATTTTCTTTTATCTTTAAATCAAATTACATTTAACTTAGATAGTTTAATTCTTTTCTCTCTCACAAATTACATTTAATTAAATTTTTCAAAATATCTATAAATAAACTTTTTCATATAAATTTAATGAAAATAAATGATTTTTTTCTTACATACTTTTTTATTTATCTCCTTCTCTCATATAAATTAAAAATAAATAATAAATCCTTCCAAATTTTTATTGTATTTTCATTCATGTTTTAACTAAAAAAAATTACCTATTTTTAAATCTATAAATTACACTACCTATTTTTTTTTTCTTAACATTTCAAACTTCATTTCAAATTTTTAATTTATCAATAAGGATAACCATTCACAAAATTTTAATATTTTTATTATCTTTAAATTAAATTAAATATTTAGATAGTTTAATTTTTTATCTCACAACTAATTTTAAATTTATCCTTACCATTTTTAATTAATTTTTTTAAAACATTATTTATATAGTCAAAATTTGATTTTAAAAAATTAATTTCTCATATTTTACAATAAATATTTATAATATTTTTATATATTTTCATATTTTTTAAAATAAAAAAGTCACACATAAATTAAAAAATTTTATACTTTAAAACAAAAAAAAATTATAAAACTTAAAAAAATAAAAAACTTAAAAAAATAAAAAAATCTTTTCAGAATTCGGTTATCAGAAATAGAATTCTAACTGAATATAAACTTCAAAATTGCAAAATTTAAATTGACAATTCTACTCTCCGAAAATAGAATTTTGACATTCTATTTTTCGAAAATAGAATTCTGGCCATACACAATAAATAATAATATTAGTTTGAGAAATAAAGTTGAATGAGTATTATATGAAAAGAATAATTTTTTAAAAAGGTATTATTGCAGTAAAAATTTCACCTATAGGCTGGGGGGGCATTTCCTATGTGAGGCAAGACAACAAAATTAATAACTTATGTAGAGTAGGCCAACCCAATCCACAGTTTTCGGACCAAATGCGAAGCAGCCTAGCCCATACTGTTACCCCTAATTTATTTTTATACAATTTTATAGCTGACATTTATTTATATATTTGAAATAATGCTTGAAAACTTGTGACACATTTGAATCAAGATAGCCAAAATGGTAATTGAAACTATGGCCCCAGTATAATAATAGAAATGCATAATAAAATGTTTTCAACAATTTGATTGGTTTTTAAGACATGAGAAATAGGTAAAGCACATTCTTTCATTTAAGATTTGTGCTTTCATTAGTTGGAAATAGTAACCCAAAGAAAAGAAATTGATTGAAACTAAAGTGCTGTATAACCAAATTCCTTGTACAAAACATTTTTTTTTGGAAATGTACACTGTAAAAATATAAGATAAGGAAGGTCAACATCATTAAATACGTGACTTTCAACAAGTTTAATGATCTGATTTGCAGAAATAACACATTGAAACGCAACATGTGGCCGTCCTAATTTAAATAATTTTCTATTCTCAATATATTTCTCAGTCCTAGCTTTTTATGATTTATGTTTTTTATTTTTTTTTCAATTTTTAGTTAATGATTTGATTTGAATAACACATTGAAAACTCAACATTTGGCCGTCCCTATTTAAATGATTTTATATTCTCAATGTATTTCTCGGTCCTAACTTTTATTATTTATGTTTTTTTCTCTCTCTATATATATTTTTTAATTTTAGTTTTAATTTTTAATTATGAAACATTTTTTGGTTTAGGCTGAAGTTTGTATATACGTATAACTTGCAATGTGCTGATGCAGATTTGATATATTGAGGTATTAGAGAATGTGGTTACAATATCTCATTATTATTTCTTCTGGGATGGTGGATCAGCTTCTTCCGGCGCTTGAACTGCAGAGAGTGCTGCGAGGTAAGGAACTTCAGAGAGGAAGAGAGTGTCACATGTTCATGGAGATAGAAGTGAACATGTTCGAAGATTTTTTTTCTAATTTTAATTTTTATTGTTTTGATAAGGCTCATGAGAAAAAGTTGAATTTCTTTTAAAAAAAATATTTAAAAGGAATTAAGAATTTTAAACTATATAAAAGTGTTTACCTCACTAATTTTTATCATATTAGTGCAATTCATCGCCATTTCTATTAAAATAACTACGGAACTATTTTTGTTAACTCCTCAAGCAATAACTTGTTTTGATACATTTCTAATATATGAGTATGGTAGAAAAGAAATAATAGTAACAGATTATATCTACAACCAAACTAAGTTAGTTTATTTTATCTATATGAGACTAAATCAAACCATGTTGGTGAATATTTACATAAATGAGATTTGTGCAAAACAAAAAAAAGTTAAACGACCACATATATTAAACATAATCACCCATGTTCTCAGTTACATAATTAAGTACATGTGAAATGTAGACATATTTATTATCTCTACAAAACTTTTGCTATATGAAGGTGTCAGGATATCAAAATTCTAAGGTATCTTTGTAGACTCTTTTGTTGTCAGTTGTTTGTTTTGTTGTCACTTTCTCACTCACAGTTTTGTACGCACTATAGTGCAGCAGTGTCAACTCTTTCATCTTTTGGGGTACCTTGTTTGTATATAAGGCAAGTTCAAAACTTGTATAGGCAAAGATACATGGATCAGATGAAGCCTTTAATGATGCTAATGATCTTGTTTAAACATGTACAATTTGTTTGTAATAAGTGTAGTCCTATGATGTTGTTGAAAATCTGTGATATTGCATGCTTTGCATGATGGACATTTCAATTACAAAATGCAACACAATTAAAAAAATATAATAAAAACATAATTTAATTATTATTATTATTATTATTATTATTATTATTATTATTATTATTATTATTTAAATAAAGAATATGCTTTGATATATTATGATATACATAGATGAATTCTTCATATTCAACTACAACATCATCGTAGGAAATAATTTTTTCTTGTGTACAAGACAATGCGGACAATCTTGTTAAACGTAAAAAGTTATTATTTTATTTTATTTATATTCTCACTTCTCAACTGGAGAGATTAGTTCTTTACAATACAATGTGTGAATCAAATCAAAGTTTGAATTATCACTAATTAGTTTATAACAATGTCCGACCATCACTCCAATAATATTATTTTCATAAAAATAAATAAAAGGAAAAAAAGTAAAGATATAGATTAACAAAGAAAATTGCTTATTAAAATTTAGTAAATTTTTTTTGAATTAAAGTTTCTACTTTTAATTCCTTAATAATAAATATACGGATAATTATTTAAAAATATTTAGAGAGAAGTTAACATGTGTATAAATTGATAATATGTTGCAAATTTAAAAAATCTTGTGTGAAAAGTTGTTCTAGACAAAAGCTATATTTTGATTAACTTTATTTTGTTTGAACCACTATTTTCAATTACCGAACTGCAAACATTTTCTCCCAATAAAAGTATCATAGTCCTAGATTGATTTGAAAATATGTGATTAACTTTATTTTGTTTGGACTACTATTTTCAATTACGAAGTGCAAATATTTTTCCCCAATGAAAGTATCATAGTCCTAGACTAATTTGAAAATATGTGATTAACTTTATTTTGTTTGGACCACTATTTTTAATTATTGAACTGTAAACATTTTTTCCCAATAAAAATATCATAGTCCTGAACTAATTTGGAAATATGTGATTAAATTTATTTTATTTGGATCACTATTTTCAATTACTGAACTCCAAACATTTTCTCTCAATGAAAATATCATAGTCCTGAACTGATTTGAAAATATGTGATTAATTTTATTTTGTTTGGACCACTATTTTCAATTACTGAACTGCAAACATTTTCCTCCAATGAAAGTATCATAGTCCTGGACTGATTTGAAAATATGTGATTCATTTAGTTTTGACATTTTAAGGTCCAATCGAAAATAAAAAACCACGCGCCCATAGTTTTCAATTATAATTTTGATTATTTTAAAATAAATTTAAATATATTTAAAAAAATATTTTTAATTATTTTAAATATATAAATAAATATCAATTCTAATTTTGTATGATTACGTTTATGAAACCTAGAATACATAATTGTTAATATAGTATTAAAATATTTGATAATTAGATTTTGAAATATGTTATTAATGAAGATGATTATAAAACTAAATTTTTAAAATAAAATCATTTTTTGCATTAAAATATTTTAAAGTTAATTTATACCTGAAAGAAAATGATATTGCTGTTGATTTTTTTCATTTCTTGTTTTTACAATTAATAGAGAAAGTGATTGTATTTTCACTTCATTTCCTTATTACTTTTTTTATTATAATTTTTTTTCAATTATATACAAAGTTTTAAATGATAGTTATTTATGAAAAAATATAACTTGTGATACATTCAAGTGTTAGTTATTAAAGATGTTACATTTTGAGATACATATAATTATTTTTTTTTTCTCTTGGATGAATGAGCACTTTTGTACTCACATTTTTGTATCCACAGCTGTAGCATCTCTTTTGATTTTTGGGTACCTTGTTTGTATGTAAGATAAGTTAAAAGCTTGTATAGCCCTATGATACTAGGACATGAACATTGCTCCTAATGATCACTTAAACAAGTTGTTTGTAATAAATGTAGTCTTCTGATATTGCTGAAAATATGTAATAATGAACTGTTCTACAGGAATATTTTAATTTATAAAATGCAACCTAATTCAATAATCCAACACAACTATAAAATATAATTTAATTATTATCATTATTTAAATAAATAATAAGCTTTGATATATTATGATATACATATATGAATTTTTCATATTTAACTAAAATATCATAATAGGAAATAATTTGTTCTCATACAATAAGTTGAGTAGCCGATATAAAAAAGATTATTATTTTATTTTATTCTTATTCTTACTTTTTAATTGAAGAAGCTAATTTTTTATTTTATAATATAACGTGTGAAATTAAGTAATAATTTTTTATTCTAATAATTTTTTATTAGAAAGTTGCTTACTAGAATTTAGTAAGTTGTTTTTGAAATTAAGGAAAGTTTCTACTCTTAATAATAAATATTTCACAAAATACTATATTTAAATACTAAAATTTTAACAATCTTATTCATTAGAATATTGAACTAATTTTATAAATACTTATGTATAATATTTGACATATAAAATCAGTTTTAACAATCTTAAAAAGCATTATTACTATTATTATAATATTAATGATAAATTTATAAAAGATTAACATTATACATTGACCTACTTTTTAATCAAGTAAAACTGTCTTTCCTCATAGCGAAACATATCCCAGAGCCCATGATAAGGCAATACTTAAAAACTTTTTTATAACAATAATCTTTTTAATTACATTGACAATGGAGCCATACATTAAAGAGCATTCTTAAAAAGTCTAACTAATATATAATTGTGTATATACTCAATAATTTTATTATAAATAACTTTATTTTGTTTGAACCATTTATTTTAATTACTGAACTGCAGACTCTGTTGGAATAGAGTATCACAGTCCCTGAACTCTGGACTGACGGGACAAATGCGTTTCATTTACTTCTCATATGAAAATAAAACCACTGCGCCCTTACCCTTAGTTATATACTCTTTGTTCATGGTTTTCGGATTTTGATTATTTTAAAATAAATTTAAATATATAAAAACAATATTTTCAATTATTTTAAATATATAAATAAATGTTAATTCTAATATTATATGATTACATATTACGTATCTGAAATTTAGAATAGATAACTGTTAATAGAATATTAAAATATTTAATAATTAAATTTTAAAATATATTATAAATGAAGGTGATTATAAAAGCTAAATTTCTAAAAAAATTATTTTTTTATTAAAAATATTTTAAAGTTGATTTATACATGAAAGAAATCATATTGCCGTACAATATTATAAGTGATATTTATTTATATATTTAAAATACATTTGAATTTATTTTATATCTGAAAGAAAATGATATTGCTGATGATGTTTTCATTTCTTGTTTTTCCAATTAACAGATAAAGTGATTGTATTTTCACTTCATTTCCTTATTAGTTTGTTTTAAAAAATCATTAATAAAAATAAAACTTAAGAAGTATTTATTTGGAAAGAAATAATTAAAAACTTATTATTTTAACGACTGAGGTGGTTTATAGTGTCAGTTTAAATTTGAGTTACTTTATTCTTTAAGAAATTTTTTATTATAACTTTCCTTTCAATTATATACAAAATTTTAACTAAAAGTTATTTTTAAAAAGTATAACTTATAAAATATTTAGATGTTTGTTGTTGAAAATATTGAATTTTAAGGTAAATATAATTATTTAGGGTTTAAGGTAAGTGAAAATATTGAAAATATTGAATTTTAAGGTAAATATAATTATTTAGAGTTTAAGGTAAGTGAAAATTAATGCTAATATTTAGATGTTTGTTGTTGAAAACATTGAAGTTTAAGGTAGATATAATTATTTAGGGTTTAAGGTAAGTGAAAATTAATGCTAATGATCACTTGACAAATTGTTTATAGGACAATTTGGTTGTAATAAGTTGCTGAAAATATGTGATAATGCACCTGTCTGCCTGAACATTTCATTTACAAAACACAACCAATTAAATAATCCACCACAACTATAAAATATAATAAAAGTATAATTTGATTATTATCATTATTAAAATAAAGAATAAGCTTTAATATATTATGATATACAAAGATGAATTCTTCATATCCAACTAAAGCATTATTATAGGAAATAATTTTTCCCTGTGTTCACAAGAATGCACGGACAATGATCTATATAAAAAAAAATATTATCTTATTTTATTTTTATTCTTTTCTAACGAAGAGACTAGTTTTTTGTAATATAACGTGGAAAATCAAATCAAAGTTTGAATTATTACTAAAACAAATTTTAATTTATAATAATGTTGAACCATCTCTTCAACAACAAGAAAAGCACACAAAAAAATATTAATGAAAAAGAAAACATAAAAATACATATTAAAAAAAAAGTTGCTTATTAAATTTAGTAAATTATTTTTCAATTAAACACAAATATTCTACGGATAATTATTGAAATTTTTCATTATACAAATATTTGAAGGAGTTAACATATGTATAAATTGATAATATGCTTCAAATTTAAAAAAACCTGTGTGAAAAGTTATTCCAATCAAATGGTACAATAAAAAAATGTAACAATCCAAAAATTCTATAGCATTTGTAATCAAACTCTTATAAATAAACAAAGTATTAACATACATTTAAAGTTCAAAATACTACATAGAGTGTTCAGATACATCAAACTTATGTACAACTATCCACATGACAAAAAGAAAGACCATTTCAAGGTCATAAAGTCTTTAACTACATCAAAGCATATATACAAGACAAAAGGCAAATCAACTTAAGGTCATGTCATCTTTAAGGTACTTCAAAACCTGCATCTGCACCTGCTCATGTACATAGTATAATCATCGCAGTTCACAACACAATAAGACAAGCAAGGGTAAGCTAACGAAATAATGTTTTTAGCCTATAAGAGTGAACAAAATTGAAGTGATTAGATTTACAAATTCAAATATCAATTCTCAAGTTGAATACAACTAAGTTTAACATTCAATTGCAAACTTTCATACTTTATTCCAAATTCATTGACCTCATAATGATTTATCTGCAATCACCGTACCTTGATTTCCTTTCAATCCCCAGTACTTTGATTTCATTTCAATCAAAATGATTGCAAATGAATTCATCATTCAGTCATAACAACAATCATATTCAATCATTTTGAAACTTATAGGTGCATGTGTAACCATGGTACTTTGGTTTCCTTTCAACCCTCAGTACACTAGTTTCATTTCAACCAAAATGATTACATACGAGCCTATAACTCAATCATCACATATACTGTACCAATTTAATCATACTGAAGCATGTAGATGTATGTAACCATGGTACCTTGGTTTCATTTCAACCACTAGTACATTGGTTTCATTTCAACCATAATGATTACATACAAGTCTATAAATCAGTCATCACACATAACATATCAATTCCATCAACCAACAATCAAAATGTTCTCACATGTTTCTATCTAACATTGTTACTTAAAAAAATTCAATCAAACATACCAAATCAGAATAAATAACCGAACTCAATCAGTGCTTAAGAACCAGTCAAACTTGCAAGAAAGACTTGAGCACTGATAATCATATATTCTAGTCTTTTATTCTAGAGTTCTATTTGAAAGTAAATAACCAAAATAAGTTAGTAGCTTCCTTTATCTCAGACAACGATCCCCTATTAATTTCTCCGATCAGGCAATAATACCAGTCCAACTTTAGGGATTTAGAACAAATTTTCTAAATAACACCAACTTTTAGTATAACCTTAATCAAGTTGAGAGGAACACTTTTCTCAAATGTTCCCATCAATATTGATGACAAAAACTTAACGAAAAATAGAGAACAAGGGATCTTTAGAGCAAATATGAACTTACTCTGTTAGAAATTTTAATCGGTTTGAAATGACCTTAAGATCCTCAACTACTGCGGGACTTGATCAAATTCTGAAATAGATGGAATATGAAGGGTGAAAATCAAGAGAGAAGGGAGAGAGATGTGGAGAATGACAAGAGAGAGAAAGTGAAAAGGGTGTCTTTGTTGATTCTTATCTTTTACGGGGGTAGGGGGTTGTTTTCCCTTTTCCTTTTTTACTTATCCTCTCATGTGGGGGTTACATTATCCCCAACTACAAAAATTTTCGTCCTCGAAAATTTAACTTACCAAGTAAAAGATTAGGATACGCTGTTCGAATATCTTCTTCTATTTCCCAAGTGGAATCACTAGAAGTGAGATCTCACAGGACTTTGACTATAAGTACATCTTTTCCACGTAGTTGTTTCATCTGAGAATCCAAGATCTTGATTGCATCACTTCAAAGGAAAGATTCTCCTTCACTTGCACTGAATCTGATTTTAGAATGTGACTTGGATCAGGTACCTATTTCCTTAGCTGAGAGACATGGAAAATGTTGTGAATATTGGCTAAGGGAGGAGGCAAAACAAGTTCATACGCAACAAGACCTATCCTTCTAAGGATCTGGTAAGGCCCTACAAAATTCAGAGTCAATTTCTTTGATCTAATTGCTCTTCCTACACCAGTAAATGGTGTAACTCTAAGAAAGACATGATCGCCTGCAAAAAATTCTAAATGTCTTCTTCTTTGATCTGCATAAGATTTTTGCCTGCTCAAAGAAGTTTTTAATCTTTCTTAAATATTCTTAACCTTTTCATTGGTTTGTTGTATCAATTCTGGTCCAATCAACACAGTCTCACCATCTTGAAACCAGCATAGAGGTGTCCTACACTTTCTACCATACAATGCTTCAAAAGGAGCCATTTCAATGCTTGCTTGGTGGCTGTTATTGTAGGTGAACTCCACTAGAGGCAGAATCTCATCCCAACTATGCAAATGATCTAACACACAAGTCCTGAGCAAATCCTTTAAGGACTGGATAGTTCTCTCTGATTGTCCGTCAGACTGAGAATGGTATGCTGAACTGAGCCTGAGTTTGGTCCCTAAAGCTTCTTGAAGTGTTTGCCAGAATCTAGAGGTGAATCTGGGATTTCTGTCTGATATTATATTGGAAGGGACACCATGTAATCTAACTATCTCACTTATATAAATCTGCGCCAACTTCTGCATAGATATTCTCAAATCGATCGGTAAAAAGTATGTAGTGTTTGTCAACCTGTCTACAATTACCCATATAGAATCGTGCTTCCTCAAAGTACGGGGTAAGTGGGTCACAAAATCCATAGAGATACTATCCCACTTCCACACTGGGATGTCCAATTGAGTTAGCATGCCTCTAGGTCGTTGATGTTCAACTTTTGATTTTTAACAAGTAAGACAAGTAGCAACAAACTTTGGCTACATCACTTTTCATACCAGGCCACCAATAAGACTTCTTGAGATCTTGATACATTTTGGTCATACCTGGATGTAAACTGAGTTTGCTTTTGTGATCTTCAGATAAAATTATTTGTTTTAACTCTTAGTCTTCTGGTATACATATTCTCTTTTGAAACCTCAAAATATCATCTGCTCCTAAAGAGAAATCTTTAGCTTGTGCCCAAAAGACTCAAGATGTTCTTCAATTTCAGTTCCTCCAATTGCTTGTCTTTTACTCTCTTTAAAAACTTATTAGTTATAACAAGCGCATTACAACTAATGAAATTTGAAGATATAGAAACCTCCAAATTCAAATTCCTGAAATCTTCAATTAATTCTTGCTCTTTTATCGTGAGTGATGACGTTTGTATTCTCTTACGACTTAAAGCATCAACAACAACATTTGCTTTCCCAGGATGATACATAAGTTGGAAATCATAGTCCTTTAAGAACTCCATCCATCTCCTCTGCCGCATATTAAGCTCTTTTTGATCAAATAAATATCTCAAGCTTTTATGATCATTGAATACTTTAAAACTAGCTCCATAAAGATAATGCCTCCAGATTTTTAGGGCAAAAACAACCTCTGCCAGTTCGAAGTCATGAGTTGGATAATTCCTTTCATGCACCATAAGCAACAACCTTCTTATTTTGCATCAACACAGCACCCAATCCCAGATAGGAAGCATCACAGAAAATATCGAAAGGCTGATTTATATCAGGGATTGTCAAAACAGGGGCATTAGTTAACCTTCTCTTCAACTCTTCAAAACTCTTCTCACATTGCTCTGTCCATGTAAAAGGGTGATCCTTTCTGGTCAGTTGAGTCAAATGAGCAACTATCTTAGAAAAGCCTTCTATAAACCTCCTATAATATCCTGCTAGTCCCACAAAGCTTCTAATTTCTGTAACAGTTTTAGGATGTTCCCATTGAAGTACAACCTTTACTTTAGAAGGATCTACTGAGATTCCTTAAGCAGAGATAACATGTCCTAAAAATTGTATTTCAAACATCCAGAACTCACATTTTGAAAGTTTAGCATACAATTGCTTTTATCTCAAAATGTTTAGAACAATTTTGAGATGCTCTGCATGTTCTTCTATTGAATGAGAATATATCAGGATATCGTCTATGAATACCACCACAAACTTATCAAGAAAAGGCCTGAAGATTCGATTCATATAATCCATGAAGATAGCAGGAGCATTGGTCACTCCAAAAGGCATAACCAAGAATTCGTAATGGTCGACAACATTCGTTGGTTCACTACACGGCCATCCGAAGGTGTGGCTGACAACTCCCACTACTTGAAATTCTTAGTAGTCTAGAGACTACAAGAGTTTGGAAGACTACAAGAGTCTAGAGGACTAATGTGCTATACGACCATCAGAGAGCATGACCGACAACATTTGTTATATGGCCACCAAAGAGTAGGACCGAAATCACCACTTATGAAGCTCTTTGTAGTTCAACAACTACTCAAGCTTGGGAGGCTTGTGTACTATACAACCACCAAGGAGCATGGCCGACAACATTCACTCACAAAGCTCATTGCAGAAAGTGCACAGGCCGACAAGTGCCCAGACCCACAAGTACCCAGGTCGACAAGTACCTAGCCAACACCAACAAACCAACATATCCACTTTCCTTGCATTGGGAACGGGTGTCTCACACCTGACAAAGAAACAAATCCTAATAAACGACACTCCCATCATCTGAAAAAGAAGAGGCTGCACATCTTTCTTATGACACATAGTGCAGAACAACAATCATACTTTATGTAGAAGAGACTGCACATATTTCCTCTGACACATAGTGCAGAGCAACTATCATATCTCTAACAAAAGAAGCTATACATCTTCCTCGTAACATAAGGCAAATGAAGAGTCACCGGGTATGATAGTATAAATAGTGAACAGTGAGTAAAATTGGGGGCACATTTTTAATCAACTCCAATTCACATTATAAACCTATGATAATTAAATACTGACTTGAGCATCAGAGTGCCTTCTGCAGGTACCTCCCCTATTGTTTCAATCATCGAAAAACGAGGATCAACGAATGAGCTGACCAGTTAACATCTTGAAGTGTTGTTCTCAACCTCAAGGCTCCACAAGAACAAATATTGTTCCCAGCGGCTCTGTAAGAACAATTGACATCTACCATGAGGCCGAGAGGTACACAGACAGAGACTTCTACGAAGTCAACGAGGAGCAGACTACAAGACCAAAGGCAGAAGGACATCACCATGGCGAGCGACCCTATAACTATACTTGCTGCCTTACAACATGAGATGGTCGAGTTTTATGGCCGAATACAGTGGCTGAGCTCTATGGCCGAGTATAGAGGCTGAGCTTTATGGCCTAGTATAGTAGTTGATGGCCGAGTACAATGGTCGAGTTCAATGATACCAACCTCCATGGCTGAGTACAGTGGCTAAATTCAATGAGACTAACCTCTATGGCCAAGTACAGTGGCCGAGTATAGTAGCCGAGTTCTGTGGCCGAGTATAGTGTCTAAGTTCTATGGCCGAGTAAAATGATCGAATTCAAGAATACCAACCTCTATGGTTGAGTATAGTGGCCGAGTACAATGACTGAATTCAAGAATACCAACCTTTATGGCTGAGTACAGTGGCCGAGTTCTATAGCTGAGTACAATGGTCGAGTTCAAGCATACCAACCTCTATGGTCGAGTACGGTGGCTGAGTTCTATGGCCGAGTACAATGATCAAGTTCAAGAGTACCGAGCTCCATGGTGAAGCTCTCCCGAGGCCGAACTACACAAGGCCAACCTCCATGGCTGAGCTATATGGCTGAGTACAGTGGTCAAGTTCATGTGGCTGAGCTCTATGGCCGAGTACGACGATCGAGTTTAAGAATACCAACTTCTATAGCCGAGTACAGTAGCCAAATTCAAGAATACCAACCTCTATGGCTGAGTATTGTGGCCGAGTTCTATGGTCGAGTTCAAGCATACCAACCTCTATGGCCGAGTACAGTGACCGAGTACAGTAGTCGAGTTCTATGGCCGAGTACAATGACCGAATTTAGAAATGCTAAGCTCTAAGAAGCCGAATTCCGTGGCCGAGCTCCGTGTTGATCCGCAGAGGACGACATCCATTACTAAGCTCCAGAATGTCGAGCTCTATGAAGCCTAGCTGCATGGCCAATCTCTCGAGGCTGATATCCGTGCTGATCCGTAAAGGACAACATCCATTACTAAGCTCCAGAATGTCGAGCTCTATGAAGCCTAGTTCCATGGCCGATCTCTGAGGCCGAGATTCATGCTAATCCGTAGAGGACAACCTCCATTACTAAGCTCCAGAATGTCGAACTCTATGAAGCCTAGGTCCATGGCCGATCTCTCGAGGCCGAGATCCGTGTTGATCCGTAGAGGACAACCTCCATGACTAAGCTCTAGAATGCCGCGCTCCAAGGTCGAGCTCCAAAGTGCCGAGCTCTGTGCTGATCCGTCAAGGATGATTCCCATGAATCGCTGCATGGATCAATTCTACAAACTTCTTAAAGATAAGAATTATAGATTTTTGTTGTTGCATATTATTTTAATTGAATTTTATTCAAATTCTTCTAAGGAAAATATTTCAATACCTTACCTCATTTTAGTGAAATATGCCTTATCTTGGTTTAGTAGTTGACATGTACAATCTTGTCACTAATATGTTCAAAATAACATTTGTTCTTCAAAATTTTCTGTAGTATCTTCCTAGTTTAGTCTTCAGATGGGACCGATATGCATCACACACATCTCTGTTACCTGTTGAAACTAATGAGCTCAAGCCACATCTCCTCCTCCAAAGGTCTAGTTCAAGAAGGTCGAGCACAACCTTGGTCTTTGCTTCACAAACTCAATCAAAAGCAATTGGTATCAAGGCCGAGAAACACCTCGGCCGCTACTTTAAAAACCCAATCAAAAGTGATTGGTACCAAGGTCGTGAAACACCTCGGTCTCCACTTCAAAACCAATCAAAAGCGATTGGTACCAAGGCCGAGAAACACTCCGGCCTCCACTTCAAAACCCAATCAAAAGTGATTGGTATCAAGGTCGAGAAATATCTCGGCCTCCACTCAAAACCCAATCAAAAGTGATTGGTACCAAGGTCGAGAAACACCTCGGTCTCCACTCAAAACCCAATAAAAAATTATTAGTACAAAGGCTAAGAACGACCTCGACCCTCACTCACAAGTTGACAATCGCTCAGGCCGACATGTTGAGGTATAGGGACTTCGTAGGTCACCAGTCGCTCAAGCCGACATGTTGTCAGCCAACAAGGTATGGGGACTTCACATGTTGCCAGTCGCTCAGGCTGACATGTTGTCAGCCAACAAGGTATGAAGACTTCGCAGGTTGCCAGTCCTCGGGCCGACATGTTGTCAGCCAACAATATATGGGGATTTCGTAGGTCGTTAGTCGCTTAGGCTGACATGTTGTTAGCCAATAAGGTATGGAGCCTTCACAGGTTGTCAGTCCTCAAGCCAACATGTTATCAGCCAACAAGGTATCGGGACTCCGCAGATTGCCAATCGCTTAGGCCGACATGTTGTCAGCCAACAAGGTATATGGACTTCGCAAGTTGTCAGTCGCTCAGGCTGACATGTTGCCAACCAACAAGGTATGGGGACTTCGCAGGTTGCTAGTCCTCAGGCAGACATGTTGTCAGCCAACAAGGTATGGGGACTTCGCAGGTTGCTAGTCCTCAGGCTGACATGTTATCAGCCAACAAGGTATGGGGACTTCGCAGGTTGCCAGTCGCTTAGGCTGACATGTTGTCAACCAACAAGGTATGGGGATTTCGTAGGTTGCCAGTCCTCAGGCCAACATGTTGTCAGCCAACAAGGTATAGGGACTCCACAAGTTGCCAATAGCTCAGGCCGACATATTGTCAGCCAACAAGGTATACAGGCTCCACCAATTGACAGTTACCCATACCAACATGTTATCAGCCATAGTGAACTACACGACCAATCTAGGACACAGGCTCTGCCGCTTTCCAGTTATCCAAGCCGACATGTTATCAGCCATACCCACGTGCCGCATATTATGTGTATCACACAGGCCGATATGTCATCAGCCATTCCCACACATCAGTTTCTCTACCATCGCACACATTGGGACTAATGCGAGCAACAAAGATTGACCAATTCTTGGCCTTATGCCACTTAAAACTCTTAGTAGTCTAACAACTACTCTAGCTTGGGAGGCTAGTGTACTATACGACCATTCGAGAACATAGCGACTGACAATCACTCATGAAAACTTTTGTAGTCTAACGACTACTCAAGCTTGGGAGACTAGTGTACTATACGACCATCAGAGAGCATGACCGACAACATTCGCTGGTGCACTACACGACCATCCGAAGCTGTGGCCGATAACTCCACTCCTTGAAACTCGTAGTAGTCTAAAGACTGCAAGAGTCTGGGAGACTAGTGTATTATACGGCCATCGGAGAGCTTGGCCGACAACATTCGTTGGTGCACTACACGACCATCCGAAGGTGTGGCTGACAACTCTCACTCCTTGAAACTCTTGGTAGTCTAAAGACTACAAGAGTCTGGGAGACTAGTGTGCTATACGACCATCAAAGAGCATGGCCGACAACATTCGTTGGTGCACTACACGTTCGACCGACAACTCCCACTCCTTAAAACTCTTAGTAGTCTAAAGACTACAAGAGTCTGGAAGACTAGTGTGCTATACGACCATCAGAGAACATTGTCAACACCCAATTTCGTCCGGGTAAAATAAAATTTTCAATAAATAATAGCAAGTAAAAAATAATAATAAAGTAAAATATATAGGTAGGTGTTAAGAGAATAAAAACAGAAAAAATGGAAAAAGAT
>Ga0209489_106925_pt1 | contig 17553 bp, 27 predicted proteins | sample SiratrowhiteBW_FD_187527 | JGI IMG/M metagenome (GOLD analysis project Ga0209489, IMG submission 187527) | Root nodule microbial communities of legume samples collected from California, USA - Siratro white BW (SPAdes) (version 2) | ecosystem: Host-associated > Plants > Roots > Nodule | place...
TAATCCTCCGAGCGTCACCCTCGTCATTGAGACACCGCCAGTCGTCACCAAGAGCCATCAACGCCACAAGCACCCTGAACAACCACCACATCCGCCTGCCGTCACCACCATACTTGCACTCACCGCATATCATGAGTGGGGCCCTACACTCGGGTCTGAGGAATCTTAGAATTAGAAGGGGTTCTGTAGCAATGTCAATGAGGATGTACTTCCCATTCTAGCTATTGCGAGAACCCCAACTAGAGTCTGTTCTATTCACTTGTATGCTTACACAAGTTGTCTACCAACTGGTGTGGGTAATGTAGTGAGGGGAGCCATAGCTCTAGTGGCCTTATACCTTTAGGAGTTAGGAACTTACCTTTGTGAGTGTGCATCTAATGCCTTAGACTCCTACGCATCAAACCTTGTTTAGGGCACAAAGGGAGATATGTTGTGTGCCTCTACCCTCCACCCCATTCATTTTTTTTTTAAAAAAAAAATAAGAAAAATATTTTTATCCATTGCATTAATTTTCTCTCATACAAAGCATCCATAAATTTCATCATGACATATGAAGATTAGCTCAGCTTTTCTTCATTGCATTGCATGCATGCTTTTCTTTTTCTCACATAGTCTCAATTGTTTTCTTTTAAGGTCAGAAAATATAAAGTTGTGATTTTTGTCAAAAAAATGGAAATTAATGTAAGTTTTGGAGTCAAAATGATATCTGAAGAGGATTTGAAAACAAAACTGCCGATAAAAGCCAGAGAGAATAATCTGGTCGGAATCAGGGCATTGGGACAAAAGCTCAGGGCGGTTCAGAGAAACTCTTTTAGGAAGAAGTATGGGAATTTGTTAGGTTTGCTCGACATTGAGGTGCAGACTTCCTTGATCACGGCCATTACGCAGTATTATGACCCGCCTGTCAGAGCGTTCACATTCCAAGACTTCCAATTGGTGCCGACAATCGAAGAGTTTGAGCAGATTTTGGATTTACCCTTAGAGGGGAAGTCTCCATACAAATACGTTGACCATCATGCTTCTATGTCGACTCTATCTGGGATAATGAAAATTCACCCAAGAGAACTAGAGAGTGCCCTAGTGAACAAGAAAGGTGCACGAGGATTTACCCCAAAGTTTTTGGAAAGCTATTTGCATCAGTTAGCTGACCAAGAAAATTGGGAGACTTTCATGGATGTTCTGGCTCTTACACTATATGGTATCATGTTGTTCCCTAATGTCGAAGATTTGGTCGACTATGCTGCAATCGAAGTGTTTATTGCAACTAAAACTCGAACGGAAAATCCAGTCCCAGCAATCTTAGCTGACGTCTATATAGCTTTTCAGTTGTGCTATGACATGGGCAAAAAGAAAGTTGATGTGTTGTCTACCTGTGTTTTATGTTTGGCTCCTATCTCGCATAGGGGGAAAATTCATTAGTGCTCAATGTCCTGTTGAAAAGGTAATGAACGCAAGCTTGAAGTTAAGAGAACAACAAATTGGGGTGGGTTTCTCTCAAGACTGACTCAAGAAAAGATAAAGTGGCATCCATCTTGGCAGCAGAAGGCGAGCATCTATATTATTGTGGAAACTACCCAAACGTGCCACTCATAGACACTAAGGGTTGTGTTAACTACAATCCGATTTTGGCCCAAAGACAGTTTGGGTACCCTATAAGAGGTTCGCCGACAGCCTCTTCGCTTACTACTTTGTTGGCTTACTATGGGGAAGGAGATGCTACTGAAACTCTCCGACATATTAGGAGCGCATGGAAAAGGGTGATCCGTATGGAAAGGGATTCGAGAGCATGGGGGATAGATAGAGACATTTCTTATCATCAATGGGTCACGGAGAGAGTTAATCAAGTCAAGCTACCTTTTCGAAGAACCCTCACTCAGTCAAGAAATGAAGAATAGAACCAAGATATAGAGTCAGGGGAATTAGAGAAGCTAAAGGAGGAAGTTGCAAGATTGAAAGAGAAGAATGTCAAGATGGCTGATGACCTACTGGGCTTACGGCATAGCTATGCACATCTCAACAGAGAATATGAGGAGAAGACAAAAGCATATGAGGGTTTGATCCAGAAACAAAGAGCTAATAATGAGGGTACAAGAGCGGAACACGGTATGAGGACATTAAAAGAGACAAGCAAGAAGTTGTGAAAAGATTGCAAGATCTTCAAATTCAGTCAACGTCATTGAGCAACAAGTGGAGGAGACAATAGTTATATGTGAAGAAAGGGTGAATAAGGAGCGCATGTTGCTATTAGAGTTGGAGGAAAGGCACCAAGCTGCAATGACTCGTGCGAGAGACTACATGGTTGAGCAGGAAAAGGATGTGGCACACTGGCAGAGGAATTTTTCCCAATTGGCTGCCCTAGCTAATGGGGCTATTGAGGACGTACCCAGGATGTTACGAGAGGCCGACGCAGTGACGTTCTGTGATCCTCCACGAGAAGTTCAGATTTTTCTCAATCATTGCAAGTGGCTAGTAGAGCAAATGAATATTTTGATTGCTCGTGTTAGGGATTGATAGCAATTTCCATTTGTCTTTTCGTTGCAGTTGTATCAATTTGAATTCATTAAATAAATCAGTTTTTTGAGACTCCAGATCTATGTTAATTTCCATTTAATTACGTATCGAGTACACAACTTTATAATTTCTGACTAGTTGCATTGTTTTTCATATTTCATCTTTCATATAATTCATCTTAAATAAAAACAGAAAAAGCAATAACGGCTAAATTCCCACGACATCCATATAAGACTCGCGCCAATCGTCAGAATATCGAAAACTGGGAGCAAGCAATGAAAGCAATGCAGGACGAGATTAGTGAGTTGAAGGATAAGGTAAATCAGGTTCATGGCCTAAAAGATCAGTTGGGACAGATTCTCGAGCATCTAACGATCATAAACAGCAAACCTGAAGCCACTACTAGAGATAAAGGGACTCAGTCTTCACATCCTCCTATTTTCCAACTGGGGACATTACAAACCCGAGATCTTCATCAAGGAAATCGAATGAATCAAGAGTTCCCTCTGTATGACATGCCTATAAACTATGAACCACTCTACGAGGAAGGTGTGGAGCATGGAACTATACCACACGATGTTAGAGGTCAGCCAGAGTTCATTCAAGTACCACTTGGTGGTCGTGGCGAAGATGTAGTAATTAACAGAATACCGACTACTACCCAACCCATGGTTTTGAATGTGACTTTGGGAGGTGAGCCCAAAACAGAAGTGGTAGCTCCAACTGTTGCGGCTCTTGATGTTGATAGAGCGAAAGATAAGCTGGAAGTCCTTGAGAAGAGATTAAGGGCAATAGAAGGTGGAAGTAGTTATGAGTTTGGAGATGTTGTCGGTCTATGTTTAGTACCGGGTGTGGTAATTCCCCCGAAATTTAAAGTGTCAGACTTTGAGAAGTACAAGGGGACCACTTGCCCAAAAAGCCATTTGACCATGTATTGTAGGAAGATGGCGGCGCACGCGCACAATGAAGAACTTCTGATTCATTGCTTTCAGGACAGTTTGGGAGGTGTGGCATTGAACTGGTATATGCACCTTGAACCAACTCAGATTTCATCATGGAAAGATCTGGTAGACGTCTTCTTAAGGCAGTACAAATATAATATGGACATGGCTCCGGACAGAATGCAACTACATAATATGGCAAAAAAGAGTTTAGAAACTTTTAAAGAATATGCGTAGAGGTGGAGAGAGTTGGCCACCCAAGTTGAACCTCCACTATATGAGAAAGAAATGATCACCATGTTCATCGAGACGTTACAGGCTCCTTTTTATGAACATGTGCTTGGAAGTGTTTCTTCAAATTTCTCCGATATTGTAACTATTGGAGAAAGAATTGAACATGGGCTCAAGAGTGGAAAGATAGCACAAGGTTCGTCTGCAACCACCGTGCCAAGAAACCCAGGTTCAATCCCGGTAAGAAGAAAGAGGTCGAGGTTCAAGCGGCTTCCACTGCACCTTATTGGGGAGGATATTGGCCACAATATCTTCCTAATTATAGGCCCTCATCTGCGTATGTTGCGAATGCCATGCCGAGTTACTCTCAGAATACTCCTAGGCCGCCAACTACATACAGACCTCCGTTTACTGCTAACAATGTAGTATAGCCCAATGTGGTAGGTCAGAGCTTTACTCAAGCACAAAGTTCAGGCTATGGACAGAAGAGTAATAATTTGGGAGGGAAAGTTGTGAATTTTACTCCTCTTCGAATGACCTCCACAGAGCTCTTGCCAGATTTGCTCAAGAATTCGCTAGTGGTCTTATGTCCGGCAAAGGTGGTACAACCACCGTATCCCAGATATTATGACCCCAATGCAAAATGTGAATATCATAGTGGGGAGGTCGGCCATTCAACTGAGAACTGTCGCGCCCTCAAGTATAAAGTGCAATCTCTGATTGATTCTAAGTGGCTTACTTTCTAGGAGCAAAAGCCGAGTGTTGAGCAAAACCCGTTGTCTGGACATACAAGCTCCACGAATGTTATTATGGAAGAAGGAGGTCCGATTTTGGTTAGGAATATCTATCAGATGAAGAAACCTATGAGTGAAGCTTTTGAAGCTATTTGTCAGGCTGGATTATTCCAGTATGAGTACAATGCCGAAGATGAATGTGGTTTCCATGCTTGTACTACACATTCCATTGATGACTGTGGTGAGTTTAAAGATTTTGTGCAAGACTTGATGGACATACATGTTTTACAAGTTTGTCATCAAAGGAAAGAAGGAGAAGTGTTTACCGGGGAAGAATGGCTTCCAGAGAGGCCTAAACCATTAGTCATTCAGTTTACCAAAGCAGCCGTTGCCATGCCTTCAAGGCGACAACCTCTTGTGATTCAAACACCATCGCCCTTTGCATATAAGGATAATAAAGTTGTTCCCTGGTCATATGGTGTTAGTATAATTCAAGGAGAATAAAAAGAAGAATCGGTTGAGCAAGGCAAGACAACAATCGATAACATCTCTTGAATTTGAGGTATGACTAGGAGCGGGCGTCTGTTTGCTCATCCTGACTTGAGGGTTGAAACAAGCTATGGAAAGAATAGAGAAGAAATGGCTATGGAAAAGGCAAAGTCATATTTGAAAGGAAAGACTGTGCAAGCTGATTCAGAGACTAAAGAGAAAGGGAGAAAGGATATTACTGATGAGGATGCTTCTGAGTTTCTGAAGTTCATCCAGCAGAGTGAATACAAAGTGGTGGATCAGCTGAACCGGATGCCTGCAAGGGTGTCTTTGTTGGAATTGTTAATGCATTCGACTGCTCATCGAAAGTTGTTAATGAAGATCTTGAGCGGAGCCCATGTGGAACAAGATCTCTCCTTGGATAAATTTGAAGGAATTGCTAGTCACATCATTGCTAACAATTACTTAACTTTTACTGAGGAAGAAATACCTTCAGAGGGCAGAGGCCATAACAAAGCTCTTCATATTTCAGTCAAGTGCATGAATCATTTTATATCACGTGTGTTAGTCGAAAATGGTTCCTCTCTAAACGTGATGCCAAAGAGCACAATGAACAAATTGCATGGTGAAGGATTCATCTACGTCCTAGCACCATGGTAGTAAGAGCTTTTGATGGTAGCAAAAGAGAGGTCATAGGGCAAGTGGAGCTACCAGTACAAGTCGGTCCATGCACATTCCACATTGTGTTCCAAGTAATGGACATATTACTAGCATGCAGCTGCCTGCTGGGAAGACCTTGGATACACACTGCTGGAGTAGTTCCATCTACTTTGCATCAGAAGCTGAAATTTGTAATGACGATAAGTTGATTATAGTTTCTGGAGAGGAGGACTTGGTAGTATGTGGATCGACATCCACTCCCTATATTGAAGCCACAGAAGAGGCTTTAGAAACCTCATTTCAGGCTCTGGAGATCGTTAGCACAACCTATGTAGAGCCTTTCAAAGTGAATCCATGTTTGTCTAATGTATCTTTGATGGTAGCCAAGACTATGATGAAAGAAGGGTATAAATATGGTAGTGGCTTGGGCAAAAATAGTACAGGATCTGTGAAGCCATTGAAATTGGTGGAAAACAAAGAGAGGTATAGTTTGGGATACAAACCTACTCATGCTGATCGGAGGAGAACCATTGAGGAAAGAGTTGAAAAAGTCAAGCCAAAGTAGAGGGATGGGAGCCGAGAAGTAAAGAAATTCCCATGTGCAGCCAGGATCAGAGTTTCTACAGCATCGGTTGGATCAATTTTGATCAAGTGGCAGTTATTGAGCAGAGGCATGGAGATCAGAGCTTCAATCATGTGCACCCTTGTCTTCCTGATGAAGAAATTGGCAATTGGGAATCTGTAGACGTACCTATGGTGTTTAGTAGCGACAAAATGTAATGTTTTTCGGTCAACCCTATTGCTTTGCCCAGAGCTTTAGGGTATTTTGTTGTTTTCATAAGTTGGTTTTTAGGATTTGTTGTTTCGTTTTTGCATTCTGAATTTGAATTGTTTCCCTTTGAAAGCGCAATATTGCACATTTGGATAATAAAATCGTGTTTTCATTTTCTTCTTCACTTTTTCTTTCTTTCCTATTTATTTTCATAAACTTGAATAATGCAGATATGTTGATGAATCTTTTGAAAATAACAATGTCAATATCTTATACCCTAATTTTACACTCTCCGTCAATAACATGGAAGATGATTATGAAGAAGACTGGGAACCCTTTCCTGAACTATTGAGGTTAGTCAAACAAGAAGCAAGAGAGCTAAAACCGCATCAAGAGGATGTAGAGGTAATCAATTTAGGGGATAAAAATGACAAAAAGGAGGTCAAGATAGGCACAGGGATGACGAAAGAAATACAAGGGCAATTATGTGCTTTGTTAAGAAAATTCAGGGATATTTTTGCCTGGTCTTACCAAGATATGCTTGGATTAGACCCTGACATTGTGCAACATAAATTACCACTCAAGCTAGAATGCCCTCCCATAAAGCAGAAGTTGAGAAGAATGAAACTAGAGGTATCGTTGAAAATAAAGGACGAGGTAGAAAAACAGTTCAATGCCGGATTTTTGGCAGTAGCAAAATACCCTCAATGGGTGGCCAATGTGGTTCCAGTACCGAAGAAGGATGGAAAGGTTCGAATGTGTGTAGACTATCGAGATTTGAATCGTGCTAGTCCGAAAGATGATTTCCCATTATCGCACATTGTTATCTTGGTGGACAATACAACTAAGTTTTCATTGTTTTCATTTATGGATGGATTTTCTAGGTATAATCAGATCAAAATGACACCTGAAGATATAGAAAAGATGACCTTCATCACACCATGGGGTACTTCTGTTATAAGGTAATGTCTTTTGGACTTAAGAATGCTGGGGCATCCTATCAAAGGGCTATGGTGACCTTATTCCATGACATGATACACAAAGAGATTGAAGTATATGTCGATGATATGATCGCCAAATCCCGATTTGAAGAGGAACATCTTGTCAACTTGAGGAAATTGTTTGAAGACTGAGGAAATTCAAACTCAGGCTGAACCCAGCTAAATGTACTTTCGGAGTCAGATCTGGAAAGCTTCTGGGATTCATTGTCAGCCAAAGAAGGATAGAAGTGGATCCGGATAAAGTACGTGCTATTTTGGAAATGCCACATCCTCATACAAAAAAGGAAGTTCGAGGTTTTCTGGGAAGATTAAATTACATTGCTAGATTTATTTCCCAGCTCACCGCCACTTGTGAGCCGATTTTCAAATTGCTACGAAAGAATCAAGTGGTAGAATGGAATGAAGATTGTCAGATAGCATTCGATAAAATCAAACAGTATTTAAGAGAACCTCCAATATTGCGTCCGCCAGTCCCTGGAAGGCCTCTTATTCTCTATCTGACAGTATTATATGGATCGATGGGTTGTGTACTTGGACAACACGATGAAACAGGTAGAAAGGAGCATGCTATCTATTACTTGAGCAAGAAATTTACCGATTGCGAGCAGAGATACTCCTCTTTGGAACGAACGTGTTATGCTTTAGCTTGGGCAACTCACCGACTAAGACAATATATGTTAAGCCATACAACATGGTTGATATCTAAGATGGATCCGATCAAATACATCTTTAAAAAACTTGCTCTCACGGGAAGAATAGCTGGATGGCAAATGTTGTTGTCAGAGTATGATATACTTTATATTACCCAAAAAGCCATCAAAGGTAGTGCCCTAGCCGACTTCCTAGCTCACCAACCAGTGGAAGACTATCAGCCGATATTGCATGACTTTCCGGATGAAGACATCTCAGCTCTGTTTCATGCAGATGAGTATAACCATGAGGTGAATACATGGACTTTATTTTTTGGTGGGGCTTCTAATGTAATGGGCCATGGCATAGGAGCGGTGCTCATCTCCCCAGAGGATCAATATATACTTGTGACAGCAAGACTGTGTTTCGATTGTACTAACAATATTGCAGAATATGAAGCTTGTGCTATGGGAATTCGAGCGACCATTGAATATAGAGTTAAGATCTTAGAAGTTTATGGCGATTCAGCTCTAGCTGTCCACCAGATAAAGGCGAATGGGAGACTAGGTATCAGAAATTGATTCCATATCAAGCATATATCAAGGGATTGATGGAATACTTTGATGATATAACATTTCATCACATTCCACGAGAAGATAATCAATTGGTTGACGCTCTTGCCACTTTGTCATCCATGTTCGAACTAAACCAAGAAGGAGAGTTACCTACAATCAAAATGAAGAGTCACGAACATCCGGCTTACTGCAATTTTATTGAAGAAGAGCAAGATGGCAAGCCTTGGTATTTTGACATTAAACGATACCTCCAAAGACAAGAATATCCAGAATCAGCCACTGAAAATGACAAGAGAATGTTGAGAAGATTAGCCTCTGGTTTTGTACTAAACAGAGAGGTTCTGTATAAATGGAATCACGATATGATACTCCTCCAATGTGTGGAAGCAAAAGAAGCCGAGTTGATATTGCAAGAAGTGCATGAAGGAGCTTTCGGAACGCATATGAATGGGCATTCTATGGCTAGGAAGATATTGAGAGCTGGTTATTTTTGGATGACAATGGAGACTGATTGTTGTAAGCATGTGAGGAAGTGCCAGAAATGTCAAATATATGTTGATAACATTAATGTATCACCAACTGCATTAAATGTTTTATCCGCACCCTGACCTTTTTCCATGTGGGGTATAGACGTCATTGGAGCTATTGAACCAAAAACATCAAATGGACATCGATTCATATTGGTGGTCGTTGATTATTTTACCAAGTGGGTGGAAGCCGCATCTTATGCCAATGTAACTAGGAAGGTGGTGGTAATGTTCATAAAAAAGGAGTTGATTTGTAGATATGGAATCCCTGAAAGAATTATCACTGATAATGCCACCAATTTGAATAATCAGATGATGTCAGAGCTATGTGAAGAGTTCGAGATTAAGCATCATAATTCTTCGCCTTATCGCCCAAAGATGAATGGAGCAGTTGAAGCGGCTAACAAAAATATAAAGAAAATAATTCAGAAAATGGTGGTAACCTATAAAGATTGGCATGAGATGTTACCGTTTGCCTTGCACGGATATCGCACTTCTGTGAGGACTTCAACGGGAGCAACACCTTTCTCCCTTGTGTATGGGATGGAAGCAGTACTACCATTTGAAGTGAAAATACCTTCTCTCAGAGTATTGATGGAGACCAAATTAGAAGAAGCTGAGTGGGTTCAGGCAAGATACGATCAACTCAATCTCATTGATGAGAAGAGGTTAGCTGCTATATGCCATAGGCAGTTATACCAAAATAGAATGAAGAAGGCATTCGATAAAAAAGTTCGTCCGCAAGAGTTGTGTGAAGGAGATTTGGTGGTTAAAAAGATCATATCTGTTCAGAAGGATCATCGCGGTAAATGGATGCCGAATTATGAAGGTCCTTATGTCGTGAAGAAGGTTTTCTCTAGAGGGGCGCTAATTCTCACAAGAATGGATGGGGAAGAGTTACCGTTACTGGTGAACTATGACGTAGTTAAAAAGTTTTATGTATAACATGATTCCATAGTCTGGGAAGTGTAATATTTTTGGGTATTGAAATCTATGCATTGGAATTGTATCTGCATTATCTTGTGATGAAATGAAAATTTCTTTTGAATTCTTTCTTATGCGTTTTGATTGTTAAGTATACACCATGGGTTGTCTACAAGATTTTCTCGAGGTCTGAAGGATGTCGTAGGATGAAAATAATAAAAATTGCACAATAAATCATGGAATCATTGAATTTATTGATAAAAATAATAAAGGATTTGATGTAATTTTAAAGCTTGGCATAGAAAATTGATTTCTTTCATAATAGCATAATGGCATGCATGTGTTGGATACCCCTTTCGAGCCTTCCATCCAAAAGAGAAAGCGATTTGCCTCGGTAACATGTTTGTTGCCCACTAAAACTAAGAGTAAACATCATACTGGGGCAATCAATCAGATTTTTCACGCAGCTATGGATTTCAAGTTCTTTTCGCTAAAGGCATTCAAAAAATCATAAAAATAAAAATAAAATAAAATTCTGTTAGATTGAAAACCCGCAAAGGGCAATCTAAGCAAAAGATAGGACGATGAAAGAAAGAGAAAGATAACAAGTATTTGGAATCGCTGGAATCTGTTGCAGGATTTAATCTCTCTAAAAATCAAGCAATCATAATTCAAAATGATATATGGCCATGTTTGTTTGTCCTAAAACATCAATAAAAATTCCATTGTACCCTCTTTGGGCCTGTAAAGTAAAATTTCTTTCAAAAATACCCTAAACAAGGATCATCAGCATGTTGGAATTCAGTTCAGGATAAGAGATCTATCAAAAAAAAGGGGGGCACATCCAAAGCTCCCAAGTCAGCAATTAAAAAAAGAAATTCAAAAGGAAAAAAGGTGATCTCAACAAGAACATGAATTGCTTCGGGCAACACTTGACTGATGATCTTTGTTATAAAACATGATAATAACCGGTAAACCGTTTTTCGAGCCTAAATATCCTTTTTCTTCAAAACCTTTTAAACCCTGACCGCGTTACAAGCCATGTAAAGTCCATATTGATTGAAGAATGATTGTTGATGATTTTTCCAGAGAATAACCTTGCAACAGAGGAACGTGACTGCCAATACGAGTCAAGTTGTAAGAAATATGCCTTTTGCAAAAAGGGATGATACAAGTTTGCCAGCTGAATAAGAGTGAAATAGTATCATTAAAGCATAAATATTGGGGCAATCCTTTCTTATATGTATCTTTCCCATATTTTTTCTTCACCCTAGCCCGAAATACTCTTTGAAATCGGGGACGCTTCTATGTGATTCAATCAGTATCAATTCATTACCCCGGTTTCCCACTGAATTTATTTTTACACATCTAACCCAACAAAATTGGCTATCCCTTTGAACCTTAATTCTCTATTTTTCAAAAAAAACTGGGGCAACTATGCTCATTTATGGTCAACTCTCAAAGAGTATGAAAGATTTAAAATAAAGTTACCACCCATACTTGGGGCAATTCCATTGCCTATTTGAAGTTTAACATGTCATCACCGTATGTTTGTTCATCCACCCATTCCGACACATGCATCAAATGTTAGAATTGATTGTATTAATAATTTTGTGTCAAGCATTAAGATTTGTGAATGTTCTTCCCAAAATGAAAATTCAAAGCTTAACAAATGAATTCAATGATTCCATAAAAATATTCGGGTTAAAGAGAGCGGCAAAATAGCAAATCAAAATCATCAGGCATTAAAAGTAAAAATCTCATGCGAGTCAAAATTTCATGCATCAGCATAAAGTCATGTATTCATTCCCCAGTGGAAAAGTTAAAATTGCCAAACATTTAAAATATATATCATGCATTCATAGATGCATTCAAAGCAAATGCAAATCATAGATTCTCATGCATTCAAACATGCATTCATTCAAGAACAAATCATAAATTGATTTTTTTTTAAAAAATGGTTTCATGATCCTCTGATACAAGATGTAGTGAAAATTTATCCCCTGATTCAAAGTTTTGATATGTTGATCCCCTGCAGAAGCAAGGTCACATTTGATTTTGGCACTTGATTCCCTGCAGAAGCAAGGTCTTGGTCATTCTTTACTTTTCGACTCCCTGTTGAAGCAAAGTCATAACTCTTCTTTGATATGTTGATCCCCTGCAGAAGCAAGGTCTTGGTCATTCTTTACTTTTCGACTCCCTGCTGAAGCAAAGTCGTAACTCTTCTTTGATATGTTGATCCCCAGTAGAAGCAAGGTCACATTTGATTTGGCACTTGATCCCCTGCAGAAGCAAGGGCTTGGCCATTCTTTACTTTTCGACTCCCTGATGAAGCAAAGTCGTAACTCTTCATTGATATGTTGATCCCTGTAGAAGCAAGGTCACATTTGATTTTGGCACTTGATCCCTTACAGAAGCAAGGTCTTGGCCATTCTTTATTTTTCGACTCCGTGCTGAAGAAAAGTCGTAACTCTTCTTTGATATGTTTATCCCCTGTAGAAGCAAGGTCACATTTGATTTTGGCACTTGATCCCCTGCAGAAGCAAGGTCTTGGCCATTCTTTATTTTTTCGACTCCCTGTAGAAGCAAAGTCACAACTATTCTTTACTTTTCGACTCCCTGCAGAAGCAAAGTCACAACCACTCTTCGGGATCCTCTGCAGAAGCAAGATCTTTGCATTCCTTTTCGGCACGTGATGAGACCTGAACAAAATCAGTGTCTCTGTCTTTACTTAATTTTTACTTTGATAATATGAATTTTTCTCAAATTTTCATATTATCATGTATAACTTAAGTGAAGAGGGGTAACTGTCAACACCCGATTTTGTCCGGGTAAAATTTTAAATTAAAGCATAATAATAAAAAAACAAAGAGAAATAAAAATGAATAATAACGTAAAATTTATTTATTACTTTAAGTTTTCTTAATAATAATAATAATAATAAATAAAAAACAATTGAATTTTTCCATTAAAGAAAAAAAACTTAAAAAAGAAAAAGGTGGTAATTAATTAAAAAGATAATAATAAAAGTGAAAATAATAAATAATGAATAATAAATAATTAAATAACAAAAACAAAATAAAAATAAATATATATAAAAATAAATAAATAATAAAAAATAATAAAAAGAATGAGTCAATAGGCTCCTCTGTTCTCACTCCTTAACTCCACGTAAAAAAATAAAATAAAAAAGTAAAATATCAATTGTGAAACTGCTCAAAACAACCTACGTTCTCCACTTCATAAAAATATAATTAATAATAAATAATAAATTATTATCATTGGAAAATGGCTTAACTCTCATTACTGGGTAAATTCATCTTGAATAAAATTAAAAAATAATAAAAAATAAGAAGGGGTCAAAGAATGATAACTGCTCTCAACCATCTTGATTTTTGAAAAAATAATAATAAAAAAAAGGAAGGGAAACTAGAAGAAGGGAAATACACGTACACGGAGAGAGAACCAAACGAAAAAAGAAAGTGAGAAGAGAAAAAGAAGAAAGCACAGAGAAAAAGACTAATTTCAGGTATCAGGTATGTTTTTCTTTTGTTTTCTGAGTTACATTCATACAGTCATTTACATTCATTGCATAAAAGAAAAACATCCAAATATTCTTATGGCACATACATCATCTCCATGAATACATGAAGTTCCACCACTTCTCTGCATTCCCACCTCGTAAAAACAAAAAAAATGATGCATGCATAGCATCCTGCACCTCGTTACCATCTCCATGTCCCCATGCATCCACCACTCACCCTCACCGTGCTACCATGAACCCTCTCCACCACCTCCGTTGCATCCCTTAAACCACCCTAGACAATAAGAAAGGAAGAACAAAGGCAATGAACACACACGGCGCAGCCATGGATTCTGACTTCCCCAGCGAAGCGTTGACAAGCACGCATTTTTCCGACCTGAATCCGCCACTTTCCAGCCCCATTCTACAAGCTTTATCACAATCTGGCTTAGAATTCTGCACGCCGGTCCACGCCGCCACCATTTCTTTCCTCTGCAGCTATGAAGATGTCGCCGTCCATTAAAACCTTACTTCTGAAAACCGTAATCTTGGAGACATCCAGAATTTGTTTTATGAGAACATTCTAACTTGAGTGAGACTGATTATGCTGAAAATGAGGGTTGAAAAATGATGTTGTGGGCTTTCTAGATCCTACCATTCGTGCTGAAGTTGTGACTCAAGTGAGTACCACTGATGGTGCACCGGTGAACGATGAAGTTCAGGAAAATGCAATCCCTAGGGTTGCTATTAATTTTGTCATTTGCAAATATGGTGTCATTGCTTTCATTAGTTTGTTTTGTTGGTTTCTGAGAGCTTAAGGTTGTTCTTTGCGATGGGGAGAAAGCGCGAAAGGGTGGTGGAGATGGTGGACACAGACCAGTTGCCCAAGAACGTTGCTAACTACACTGCGTTAACCCCGTTGTGGCTTCTCGAAAGAGCAGCTACGATGCACCCTACCAGAAACTCCCTCATCCAGGGATCTCGTCGCTACACATGGCAACAGACCTATCACCGTCGCCGTCGATGTGCCTCCGCTCATGCCAACAACTCCATCAGACAAGGAAAAACTGTAGCTGTTATTGCACCCAATATTCTAGCTCTTTATGAAGCTCATTTTGGGATTCCAATGGCAGGGGCTGTGTTGAATCCTGTTAATATTAGATTAAATGCATCTACCGTAGCTTTTCTTCTGGGCCATTGCTCAGCTGCAGCAGTAATAGTTGACCAAGAGTCCTTTTCTTTGGCAGAAGAAGCTTTGAAGATATGGTCTGAGAAAGCCAAAACTTTCTTCTGTCACTTAGATATGCTGTGGGCAAAGGAGCCATTGAATACGAGGATGAGTGGAAGAGCATTGTTTTGGGGTACACATCTAGTACCACTGCTAGTCCAAAGGGTGTGGTATTACATCACCGTGGAGCCTATCTCTTGTCTCTGAGTGGAGCTCTTATTTGGGGAATGACTGAAGGTAACCGCGAAGGCAGTATACCAAGCCTCCATTGCATCATGTTGCCATGCCCCTCCACGTTGCACCGCCATGCAAGAGTTGCACTCGCTGCATGCCACCACCTTGTATTCCCTTCGCCATCCGCGCCACCAAGGAGACGTCGGGGGCATTGCCAGGAGCCACGACTCATAACCCTGCCATGCCGTCAAGCATCATCGCCACAGGACGAACCATATTGTCGCCATTCTAATCCTCCGAGCGTCACCCTCGTCATTGAGACACCGCCAGTCGTCACCAAGAGCCATCAACGCCACAAGCACCCTGAACAACCACCACATCCGCCTGCCGTCACCACCATACTTGCACTCACCGCAAGTCACCAACCCTCGCCCCGTCTTCGCCATTGCGAATCTCTACCAAGACCGACGAGGCCACCACCATTCTCCTTCTTCCTCCTTCTTCCCACTAGCTTCGCCGCAATCCACAGCGTTGCCAACGGTCCAGCCGTGAGCATGCAGTCGCGCTTCTACCATGAACCCCGCAAACGCCGCTAACCCTCCACCATAAATCCACGCCACCAACGACGTTGTCGCCGTCGTTCTGCCGTCGTCGACGGCCTTCACCTCCGCCGTTGGATACCGCCATCAGCCTAGCCGCCGCCTCCATCGTCTCCACAACACTGCCTTGCCCCACATGTGTGCCTCAAACCCTAGTGGGTTACTGATGAGTGGGGTTGCTCTTTGCACCCACACATTTGAGCCCACAACTGCAATTCTTCTCAGTTCCCCAAAATACCCCTAGCCATAATTTGGGTTTCTTACTAGTGCAGATGCTTTCTGCACCCCATCTTTTGTACCTACACCCCAGCTCCTCTCAATTACCAAAATGCCCTTAACTCAAGTTAAGTTTCTGATTGGTGAGGTTACTTCCTGCACCCCCATTAATTAAGATATGCACCCATACTCCTCTCAATTACCAAAATGCCCTTAATCCAAGATTGAGTTTCTGATTGGTGGGGTTACTTTCTGCACCTCCCTTAATTAGGATCTGTACCCATACCTTTTGAATTCCAAAACTGCCCCCACAAATACCAAAAAATAAAGTCACCATGCACCACCTAAAACTCGCATTCACATTCTATTTTTTTTTTGCATACATGATCTCGTTTAAGCTAAAGTGTCAATTCTATGTTGCATATAACTGTTGCATGCTAATTTGGTATACACCGTTTCTCAAAACCCAGACTTTAAACCTAATACCAATTCTCAAAGCCCAGGCTTTAAACCTGGCACTGTTTCTCAAAGCCCAGGCTTTAAACCTGGCACTGTTACTCAAAGCCCAGGCTTTAAACCTGGCACCGTATCTCAAAGCCCAGGCTTTAAACCTGGCACCGTATCTCAAAGCCCAGGCTTTAAACCTGACACCGTATCTCAAAGCCCAGGCTGTAAACCTAGCACTGTTTCTAAAGCCCAGACTTTAAACCTAGCACTGCTATCCAAAGCCCAGGCTTTAAACCTGGCACTGACGCCATTCATTTACCTTACTTTCAAACACAAGCTTTCAAAAATTTCAAAATATCAAACCAACCAACAAATTCTATCAACAAAGAACTACGTAACCCTGATTTTCTATCCTCAATAGAGATACGTAGGAGCGAGGTCAAATCCTTGTCGGGCTCCCTTTTCTAAAAAATATCTTTATTTGTTATTGTTTGCATTTCATTTCGTTTTTGGAAAAAATAAATATTTAGAAATATCACACTCTTTTACTCGTTTAATCAAAGGTACCGCCCTAGGGCGGGCGTTGTGGAGTGCTAGTACCTTCCCCACACGTAACCGACTCCCAGACTCTAAATCCAGTTTTGGGAACTTGCCTTATCTTGTTTTCGGTTTTCCATAGTTTTCCTTTAATAAATTATGGTGGCGACTCCACTATTTTGAAAATTAAAATTATTTTTGTTCGCCGTCCCCGTCATGGCCCCGGTTGCGACACTTCTCAACATAAAAGTTCATGAAAGAATTGAAGAAGAAGAAAAAGAAGAAAGTTCAAAGCTACTCCAATGTTAGACAAGAGAATGCAACAACTATTTTTATGAAGTCTATTTAAGGATATGCTTCAAAGAGAAGAAGTAACAAGAAGAGTTGTTATTTGTGAGTGTCAATCCTCTGCCAAATTTTCTTTGTGCGTTATATAACTTTAGATGAACAATGTTTTGTTCAAATAACAAACTAGGAGAGAGTTCTTAACCTTCTACATATCTCTTTTCCTAAGAAGAAAAACAAATGATCTATTGGTCATCCTTAGACTATTTTCATATCTTAATCAAAAGTTATTAAGATACAAAGAACATTAGGATTGTTGGCAAAAGTAGTCGAGTTTTAAAAGAATATTTTGCTTTCTACATCCTTACACCTCCTAATCCTGTAAAATGAGTTAGATCAATTTCTTTGATTTTTGTAATACTATATATTTAGACAACAATAGATTTATGTAATTCTTATTTTTCAAGACTAGATCAATTTCTTTGATTTTTGTCATATTATACCATTTAGACAATAATAGGTGGCAATTTAAAAGTTTAAATTAGTTTT
>Ga0209489_106926_pt1 | contig 17550 bp, 15 predicted proteins | sample SiratrowhiteBW_FD_187527 | JGI IMG/M metagenome (GOLD analysis project Ga0209489, IMG submission 187527) | Root nodule microbial communities of legume samples collected from California, USA - Siratro white BW (SPAdes) (version 2) | ecosystem: Host-associated > Plants > Roots > Nodule | place...
TTTTTTTTTTTTTTTTTCCTTGCTTTTTCGTCCATATGGAATAATAAAGGTCTCAATAATTTTTTATTTTACGGGTCGTTGTCTTTATTAAATTATTCAGTCTTTATTTATAACAATTAAATTTCATGCAAGTCTGATTTTGGGTTGCCCTTTCCATTATCTCAGTTTTTAATCTAGCAAAACAGGAGTAAAACATTTTAACTTTTCAAATCTACGTCTTTGTTGAGTCTACAAGGTTACCCCTTTGAGTTTTTTTATTATTAATATTATCAAATTTGAGTAGGACTTTTTTTTTTTTTTTTTTAATTTTTTTTTCAATGTGTCTTGGTGCATTTTGTTCCATAAACCAGGTATACACAGCAACCAGTCTGTGTTTTCTAGTTTACTATTATTATATTATTACTTGATACTACACAAAGCTTATTTGTGCTTTTGTTATATTTATAAATTCTTTTAACGTTTATAGTACACGCACTTGATTGTCACTTGAGTAAATATGTCCCAGTAAATATATGAATTACAAAATGATTTATTTATGAATAATTATAATCTAAAGATATAAAAAAAATTATTTATGAATAATTATAACGAAAAGATATAGAAAGATATCCATCTAATAATTAAGAGATAATGTATTATGATACATAGCATATATGATCTGCAGCTCTGCATCTGATTATCTTTTATGAATGGAGAAAGAGTTTAAATATATATCAAATTTTATCTTTGGTGTTGCCATTATAGACCTTTCTATGGTGTTAACATGCAGTAAACTCCTCCACAAGCTTCTATTGAGTATTTGAGTTTGAAGTTTGGACAAAGATGAATGTGAATAACTCTTTGCCGATTGGTACAAGTGAAGTTGTTGCTTATGATGAAGACGGCAATGTTAAAAGGACTGGTAAGAGTTCATAGCACCATAACCACCCCATTTTCATTTGCATGAACTTGAATCATGGATTTTGGTGCTACCATCAATTTTTTCAGGAACCACATGGAGTGCTGTGGCTCACATCATCACTGCTGTTATTGGATCTGGTGTTCTATCTCTTGCATGGAGCACTGCCCAGTTGGGATGGGTTGGAGGGCCACTTGCATTGCTTTGTTTTGCAATCATCACCTATGTTTCTTCATCCCTCCTTTCTGATTGTTATAGAACCCCTGATCCTGTCACTGGGAAAAGAAACTACTCATACATGGATGCCGTTAGAGTCAATCTTGGTACTGAATTTTGATTCTCTTATGCAATCACTGTTTTTAGGCTCTTTATCATTGTTCTTATAACTTACCATTGCATTTTTGTATTGGTTCAGGTGAAACAAGGACATGGTTTGCTGGTTTCCTTCAATTTTTGACCTTGTATGGGACTAGTTGTGCTTATGTACTTACCACAGCAAATAGTTTAAGGTACTTCTCATGAGAAAATCACTCTTTATAGTACTAGAGAGAATGTGCTAATGTTTTGTTTTGGCTAAGTCATTCAAACACTTTACTAAGCATTTCATCATCTGCTTCATTTTGAGCCTAATCATCTTGTAATATCAAAGTCCTTGGTCATAATGAAACTTGTTTATTCTACTATGCAGGGCAATTCTGAAAGCAAATTGCTATCACAAGGAAGGGCATGAAGCTCCTTGTGCTTATGAGGGTAATATTTATATGGTGGTGTTTGGAATTGTTCAAATTGTAATGTCATTCATACCAGACCTCCACAACATGTTATGGGTCTCGGTTCTGGCCGCAATTATGTCCTTTACATACTCTTTCATTGGACTAGGACTTGGTATGGCAAAAGTTATAGGTAATTTCTCTTCCAATGCATCAATTGTTGGTTTAACATTTAGCTTGTTTTTCAATTTCAAAGCTTTCTGATGAATATAAACTGCAAACATTACTCATATTTCTTCTCCACCCAAACTCCTATAATTTCATAAGGTTATGTCTTTAGCTAGCAGAGTTCTAATTAGAATATGTCAAAAATGTCTCTTGCAAGTTTTATGAACTTAATGTTGTTTACTTAATAATTAGAATGATAAAATATGGCTTCAAAAATAAGCCATATTATGAGATTAAGCAAAAATCATAAGGAGAAAATTTTGTACTTGCAGGAAATGGAAGAATGATGGGGAGCATAACAGGAATACCAGCTAGTAACACTGCTAACAAGTTGTGGTTAGTCTTCCAAGCACTTGGTGACATTGCTTTTGCTTATCCATATGCCTTGCTCCTTCTTGAGATACAGGTAACATAATATTTTTCATCTTCACATTCCTATGATAAAAGGCAGAAAATAAACAAATTTTGTATCTAAAACAAAGTATTGAATTTTTTGAACAAAGGACACTCTGAAGTCTACTCCACCAGAAAATAAAACCATGAAAAAGGCTTCCATGGTTGCAATCATTGTGACAACATTCTTCTACCTATCTTGTGGATGCTTTGGATATGGAGCTTTTGGAAATGACACACCAGGGAACATCTTGACAGGGTTTGGGTTTTATGAGCCTTATTGGCTTGTTGCCTTTGCCAATGCTTGCATTATTATTCATTTGGTGGGAGGATATCAGGTACTTACTACTAGTGCAATAAGTCCATGCTTTATTACTTATGGCAAGAGCTTTTTGTTAATTTATGAAACATCATTAACTTGTAAAGAAAATGTGTCAGTCACATCAATATTTTGCAAACAAAAACATGTCAAGAAAAAAGCTACTTGTCTACTACTTGAAAATACTCTAAAGTGAAATTTGAATGCATTCTTTTACTGTCTTTACATGATACCTAAGGATTGAAACTTATGCTTCATGTTTATGTATGATCTTTCATCAGATATACAGTCAACCAATATATAATGCTGCTGATAGATGGTGCTCAAGAAAATTCCCAAGTAGTGACTTTGCAAACAAGACTTACAAAGTGAAATTTCCTTTATTCCCTGGTTATGAGCTGAACCTATTTAGGTTGTGCTTTAGAACAGTCTATGTGATTTCAACCACTGGCATTGCAATTTTGTTTCCTTACTTCAACCAACTTCTGGGAGTGTTAGGAGCCATAAACTTCTGGCCATTGGCTATATATTTTCCAGTGGAGATCTACATGCAACAGAAGAAAATTGGAGCTTGGACCAAACAATGGATTGTTCTTAGGATATTTAGCTTTGTTTGCTTTATTGTGACTCTTGTGGGTCTAGTGGGATCAATTCAAGGAATCATAAGTCAGAAACTTTAGATAGTGCTTAATTTGCTTTAGTTTTTATATATTGATTGGATATTTTTCATGTGATTCAAACAATTAATAAATATTTATTCATTCTTCATTAGAATAAGTATTTGAAAAATTATCAACTATGCTTCTTAAAAGTAGTGTATATAATTTTTTTTAAATTGTAAATGTGCATAAATCAAATTGGCCAATTTCGACATGTATTCCAACAAGAAGAGTGTCAATACCAATTATATTTTGAGCTTGACTGTTCATAATAATAAGAAGTTATATATAAACAAATACGAAAATATTATTATTTTAACTAATTTAAATACACATGAATATTTAGATGATAATGTTATGTTGACTACTAATCAGTCATAAATAATGCAAAATTATTCTATTGCTATAGATGAGTTTAATTATATATTTATGTTCTTATCTAAATATTGCTTAGGTCATGCATGCGTGTCATGGAGAAATTTTCCAATTTGAAATTTCAATTTCTTCTGCATGGTTTCTAGAACTTGGAGTTTGGCTACTGGAAAATCTCTTTCAAGTTCCAAAACACATGATTGTTTACTTTTGAAAAATTCAAGGAAAAACAAACTTCAATAAGCCTTTTTATGGAGTTTTATAACTGATCATGCATAAGAGTTCCTATCATATTTAAACATTTGCCATAACTTCAAATCAATGATTGATGTGAAGGTGTACATCAGAAAGTGCCAAAGAATGTTTATGTAAGAATTTCAATGATATAAGAGGACAAGCGTCACGTGGTTGAGTGTGAGAGACAAAGATGAAAAAAACAATTTGGTGAGAAAGTTTCAAACCAATGATTATAGTCCACATATGTAGATAATAATGCCACCAAAACATGCTTCTACATATTTCTCCTATAATACAGAACAGACACGGGTTATATAGCAGATAAATAATAGAAGAATAAAAAATTATAATTTGGTTTAATTTAAACAAAGAAATATACATTTATCTGTCTATAATAAATTAAACTTAAAATAAAAAAAATCGCGTCTTAACAATTCAAGTTAAATTGCCTATTTTTTTAAAAAGTAGGAGGAAGAAAAAAAATCTCTCCTCTTGGATATCTTTAACAATGAAAATTAAAAAAATAATAATAATTGGAACTTAAATGATAATATTACAATTTATTCAACAAATAAAATAATGATAAATAATTATATTTAAAAATTTAAACAAAATAACCAGAAGCTTTAGAGATCCATAAAAAAAATTACTTTTCAAATGCTCTTAAAAAAACAAAAACATATTGATATATCCTAAAAAATATATATTTTTGTTTTATAAACATCAATAACATTTAAAAGAAAAACTTAAAATTTAGGTTTTAATAAATGTTTGGACTGACTGGACTACTGTCTTGTTTTTTCCTTTTATTATGTTTCTATATAGTTGTGGAAAAAAATTTACTTTGTTAAAAATAAAGTCGATGATAAAATAAACTAAGACTCACTCACATGCCCTCACACATCAATAAAATAGGACTCAGTTGAACGTGAACATAGACATAAATACATATTTGTCTTTTATATATAATAATCTTTTCTTAAAACATATTAAGATGTATTAAAAATCACACATCATATAAAATAAGATTTTTTAATATAAATATAAATTTTATTTTATAAATCTATTTTGTAAAATTAAATTAAATTTAAAGTTCACCTCTTATAGATTGTATCAGAATTTATTTTAATAAAGATGCTGGACCAATTAAATTAATAGCTGTGAATCTCTATAAAACTACTTTACATATAAGATTCATATTCAAAAAAATATTAAAGATTTTACATTATCTAATAATAAGATTTTTCAACAATTTATAAATAAATATAAAATTTATTTTATAAATCAATTTTATAAAATTAAATTGGATTTATAACATTTTACATTTTAATTATTTTAATTATTTGATGTTTTGCATGAAAGCTTATCTTACGAAACATTATTTAACAAACAATCAGATTATAGAATTTTGAAAATTTTCAAAAGCATCTTAACAACAAGAAGTAACAAAATTGGTTTATCTCTCTTAACGTTTTCAAATAGTTGACATCTTGCTGTCTCTTTTCATTGATTTAGAAATAAACATATTATTTAAGAGGGGTGATATAATAAATTGATATAACATTTTTTTTACCTGTTATCAGCTCATTTTTTATATCCTCTTGTCATTTTCCTTTCTATAATATTAATTTTCGTTCTTTTTTTTTTTTCGTTCCTTTCTTTCTACCAGTTACGAACAAAGAATTTTACTTTTTAGCCCCACGATGTACCCAATTTTTAATCATTACATCAAACACAATTTTAAGGGAAAAAGGGTTTAAAATGGAAGGTACACTGTTCGGTTAATATTTAAACGTGTAACTTTAGTTCTTATAAAAATTAATAGCCTTCCTTTTCACAATAAAAAAATCTAGGATATATTATCTAATCATCAACGTTAATGCCTTTTCGGTAAAGATTATTATTAAATGTTTTTATTAATATCTAAATAATAAGTAACTAAGATTGTTTATTATTTATATATGTCTCAATATTTTAAAGAATTATTAAATATACAAATTAAATTTTGATAGAAAGTAAAACAATAAATTTTAATTTTTTTCTTAGTTTGTTGATCTCAAGGTTCCAGCCTCATAATCTCTCAGTAGCTATAAAATAATAATAATGATAATAAAATAATAATAACAAGAAGAACGTGATTTGATGAATGTGGTGGTCATGGATAGCGAAAATAAAGGCGAAAAACCTCAAAAAATTGTATTGAAAAAAGAAAAGAAAAAAGGAGTCACTCTCACTATATAACACGTTATTCGGACACTTCCACAAGTCATTCACAATTTGGATTTGTATGTGGCAAAACGGAGTTTCATGTCACTGATCTCACTCACCCACAAACCAATCAGACCAAAACCAGATTCAAAGATCGCTTCTTTTGCGAAAAAAACTCCTTTTGCTACTGAATCTTTCAGTTTTCCGATGAACTATTACCACTGAGACTCAAAAACAGAGAACCACTTCATTGGGTTTAGGCCATCTCATCAATAGCCATGAAAGATCAAGAAGGTTCTGGAACTGACAGCGCCCCACTGTTGGAGACTCAGTATGCAGACTGTCATCATATTGAACGAACTGGTTTCTCCTTTTCTTCTTCTTTTTCCTTGTCAAAAACAATTTCTTTTTATTTGAATCATACTTCTGCATTGTTATTGTTGTTATTTGTAATCATATGAGACTCTGTACCAAGATGGTCAATCCCAATCTTCTTACAAGATGGTAGCAAGATCGTCATTCATCAATCAGAAATCAACAAATTTGCTGATTTTTTTATATTGAAAGTGGTATCTGGAAATAATGACTTCTGATTGTTTGATTGAATGTCTGTGTGAACCATGATGGGGAATTGAACATGTTAGAGAATTGAATTGTTGATGATGATGAGTGTGAGAGTGATGTGATGGTGTGAATGATGATGGAACAGGAACAGTGTGGACTGCAGTGGCACACATAGTGACAGGAGTGATAGGGTCAGGAGTGCTGTCATTGGCATGGAGCATTGCTCAGCTTGGATGGATTGGAGGGCCTCTCACAATCGTTTTCTTTGCCTGCATCACTCTCCTCTCTTCTTTCCTTCTCAGCAACACCTACCGTTCTCCAGACCCTGAACATGGCCCCCAGAGGAGCTCCTCATACCTTGATGCTGTTAACCTCCATAAGGGTAACCTTCAACACTTTGTTTTTACCATTTTTTTCTCTCTTTGTACTGTTCTTTGCTGTTATCTGTTTTTGATGATACGTGATGGGGGAAAAGCTGGAGGAAATCACGGGGTCAAGACTTGTTCTGTTGTTACTTTTTGCAAACAGATGAAAATTGGAAAGTGATGTGAGAGATATCTGAGGGAAGTAGTTCAGTTGTGTCACGGAAACTACATATCTTTTGATTTTGTTGTGAGCAGATTCAGGTCATAACTTCACCTTCTGAATGCTTCTACATCTTTCTCATTACACTTTTTTCACAAGCCACACTGAACCACATAAATAACAAGAGAGGGAGAGTGAGAATTTTTGAATAAATAAATTAAGTCTGATGAGTGTTTGATTTATTCATCGGATTCCATATCGTAATTTATGACTTCTGCAGAATTCTCTCAGCTGTGTTTCAGCTGAGAAATTTAATAAATTTGGAATTTTTGAGATTTAAATTGTTTTTTTAACTATTTTCAATAAAAATGGTTTTATTTTTAATGATTTGTTTGAGTAAATTCGTTTAAGTTTAATATGATAATTTAATTTTTGTTAAGTATAGAAACAAATTTAAATATATACCTCCAAATTGCATTTATGAAAATTAAAATTAATTAATTTTAGATATTTAATGAAATATTAATGCTTAATAATGTAAAGATACAAATATTGACATTTTTACCTCAGTTTTAGTAGACAGCAGAGTAAAGGTGGAAAGGGAGAGAAAGCACAAAAAGAGAGAAGTCACGTGTAAGTACATATGATTTTTTTTAATAATCTAAAGAATATGAAAATTTTAAATTCTTTTTTTTTTCGAATTTGAAATTTAAAATTTAAATAATTAAAATTATCTTATAATTTTTTTAATTTTAGTTTATCTTTTTAAAGTTTTTATCCAAATCATATATTTTACTTCAAAATATTGTAAATTTTCTAATAACGAATTGCGTTTTATAATTTATAATCCAATATCTTAAAATTCTTAGTGTTGAAGGTGATATTCCTTTTATTGATAAATTAAATAATAAAATTTATTTAGTTCTCCCTATAATATATTTATTATTTAAGCATCTCTTGTCTATTTTTTTATTTTTTCAGAGTATATTTGGTAGATGAGTGAGTTCATGAGCTATCATATCCACTAATTCTTTAATAATACAAAACAAGAGATAGGCAAGTCCATGTTGGTATGGTGATTTTCTAAGGCTATACTTTATTATATTTATTTTCCTATAAAAAAAATATTACCTTTTCAACCATCAATTGTGGATACTAAGTTTTTTTTGGAGGAATTGTTCATGTCAAGTTAAAAACCAAGTATCCGAATTATATACAATTAACCTTCACTTTTGAGAAACATCACCACTTTTACTATTTAGTTTTACCATGGTGGTTATGATAAAGAAGAAGTCTGGTGTGAAAGACATCATGATGGTGATGATGAAAGCAGTGGCAGATGGGCCATGGTGAATATTGGTACTGGAGCTATTGTAGGTTATATACTCTTTAAGTAGTGAAATTTCTCCTCTTGGCTTCTTTCCTTTCATGGCATTAAAGCTTAACATGTATTTGTCTCTGATTGTCAAGTGGTATGTGTAATCTAGTTGGTTTGATATCAATTTTGATCGAATATGATAGCAAGTATAGAACATCATCTTGACCTGTTTCTTTACATTATGCTAATTGGATTGTTACGTTACAGGAGAAGGGAATAGTCGTTTCTGTGGTGTTTTTGTGAACGTAAGCTTATATGGTTTTGGAATTGCTTATGTCATTACTGCTGCTATCAGCATGAGGTGTGTTCACTAACTTATCAATGATTTTGTCTATTGTTTTGTATTTCCTTTTCCTTGATTTCTGCTACTTGTCGCAACCAAGATTTCTCACATGTACTCTCCTCCATGAAAACATGAGGGTGTTCCCAGAATATCAGTATACCAATATTGATAAATAGCAATTTCATTAATTTGGACTGCTCTCTGTGATTGCAGAGCAATCCAAGTATCAAACTGTTACTCTGACAAAGAGGATGAAACAAATTGTGGATTTGCGGGTCCATATTTCATGCTTATTTTTGGGGCTATCCAAGTTGTTCTCTCACAGACACCCAACTTCCACAATATTCAGTGGTTGTCAATTGTAGCAGCAATTACGTCCTTTCTTTATGCTTTCATAGGAATGTGGCTTTCTACTGAACAAATCAAGGGTATGTTCATCAGTATCTGACTATTGGTGTCCCTCCTTAGACACAACATGAAGTTGTTTGAAAGTATATAATTAAACTATTTTGTTTTGACTTTCTGACAATCATTTGATCAGAAAATGGACATGCTGAGGGTACCATTGGTGGAATCCCTACTTCCAGTGGAATGGATAAACTATGGCTGGTTGCTCAAGCGCTTGGTGACATAGCATTCTCGTATCCATTCTCAGTAATTCTTATAGAAATACAGGTATGCATCTCTAAGATAATCAGAAAATGTAACTTTACAGCTTTAACAATTATAAGGTTAACATAACTTTTGGTACAATTCTTGAAGGATACTTTGAAATCGCCTCCACCAGAAAACCAAACCATGAAGAAGGCCTCCACAATATCTGTCATTATCACAACATTTTTCTACCTCTGTTGTGGGTGTTTAGGATATGCAGCCTTTGGTAATGATACACCAGGAAACCTTTTAACAGGGTTTACATCTAACGCACAGCATTGGCTTGTGGACTTCGCCAATGCTTGTATAGTGATTCACCTGGTTGGTGCATATCAGGTACATATGTAATGTTATACATATTTTCATCTAATTTTATTGTAGTGCTTCCATATAGTGTAGCTGCTATCCTTGCTAATCAATGTGCCGCCATGTTTTTGATCTTGTTCTGGTACAGGTGTATAGCCAGCCACTTTTTGCCAATGTTGAGAATTGGCTCCGTTTCAAGTTCCCAGACAGTGAATTTGTGAATCACGTATACTTCTTGAAGCTCCCTTTGCTGCCAGCTTTCCAACTAAATTTTCTCAGACTTACTTTCAGAACTGCATATGTTGCATCAACAACTGTGATTGCAATGCTGTTTCCCTACTTCAATCAGATTTTGGGAGTTTTGGCTGGAATAATCTATTATCCATTATCCATATATTTTCCCGTGGAAATGTACTTGAGTCAGAGCAATATTGAGCCATGGTCGGCTAAGTGGGTCATGCTTAGGGCCTTTAGCGTCGTTGGCTTTGTGGTGGGACTGTTCACTCTTGTTGGATCCATTGAAGGGATAGTATCTGCAAAACTAAAATGAGGAGCTTTAAGATCTCTCCCGGAATTGGAATTTGAACAGAGAAATTAGATTGTGGTTGCATTTTTGTGTGTTGAAAATCAACATTAATCATAGGGCACTAGGTGCTCTCCCCCCAGCATAAAGAATTCAGCATGGAAGATTGATGAATTCAAGGTTCTGCTGTTCTTCCTGTTAAGGCGTAGTACGTAGTAAAGAAGTGTAATTGAGTTGCAGAAACTTAAAATTGAATTTATTATTGAGAAACTAGTTAGTTTCAGCTGTAATATTTAGTTAAGACGCAATTTTTTTGTCATGGAATAAAAAGGTTGAGCAGGTCCGGTTTTTGAAGCAGGTTTTGTCACGCCTTCATTTCACTCCATGTTTGAGACTTGGGGAAGGTGTTCTGTACCTGAACTGCGTTTTACTTTTAAGTATTTGATACATCGTATGTATATAAATTCTAGAAGAGAAAAATCAAAAGAAAAAGTGAAATAATTGTTTAATAAATTGAAATTAATTTACAAAAAGTTTTAAAATATAAATATATATGAAAATGTTCTTACAAACTAATTTATACATAATTTAAGTTATATAAACGAATTTTATTTTATTTTTGTAAAATTCTTTAGATCCTAACTATCCATGCTCTTATGCTTTCAAGTGTTTTCACCAAAAACTAATAGCAGAATATATATGCATTCAAACTGGTTCTTGCTTAATAATACTTGTAATGTATAAGGGATAAGTAATATACTGTATAAATTTTAGTGAGTCCACTTACAAATAATTAGTAAAATTTACGTGTTAGATATCCAAACTGAGTCTCTGGTTATCGCAAGAAAAATATTTATGGAGGGTGGGATCCATGTCTCTTCCCAGGTAACAAGGAAAATTGATGAACAAGAATTTTATGGAAGAGTGAAACAGCGCACGTGGAGCTTGACATAAGTAACGTTGGATAGGATCTATCCCTGCCACTCTTGCTCTGAAGAAAGATGAGGAGGTTTTGTGTGATCAAAGCATAAACCTACCCAACATATGCATTAAGCACACAAACTATGAGCAAAGCAGTCAACAGGGAAAGAGAAAGAGAAAGAGAGAGATGTTGACCGAGCATCTTGTGGGTGAGCTACCTACCTTCCCCTCACACGCTCAATGGCGTTGAAATTCTTTAACAAAATCATGCGCCTTTGATGCCTTTATGCCATGCAATTCCAATTGGCACCCCTTATATATTAAGAATAACAAGCCTACCAGAAAAACAGAAAAAAAGACACTAACAAAAACCAACTCAAAGAAATATTCCACGTCTTCCCTTTTCGCCTCAAAGAATTCAAAGACGGGTAGAGAGAATTCACAAGTTGTGGCGAAAGAAAGAAAAGACAATTCTTATACTCAACAGTGACATCAATTATTCTACTTCTGACAGCCCTCAAAATAGGAATTAACAAATTGAAAAGGAAAAATAATACAGACATGGGGCGTATTCCATGCTGTGAGAAGGACAACGTGAAAAGAGGACAGTGGACACCTGAGGAAGATCACAAACTCTCTTCCTACATTGCACAACATGGCACTCGCAACTGGCGTCTCATTCCCAAGAATGCTGGTTAGTCCCTCTCCACTCTATTTACATGTCAACAAAAAAATAAAATACAAAGCATTTATCCTTCATTTTGCTCGTGAAATAGGCCTCCAGAGATGTGGAAAGAGCTGCAGGCTAAGGTGGACTAACTACCTTCGTCCTGATCTCAAACATGGCCAATTCTCGGATTCGGAAGAGCAAACCATTGTAAAGCTTCATTCAGTTTTTGGTAACAGGTGCATTGAGCGTTATCCTACATTTAAGTTATTGTGAATAACGTAGGTGATTGATTATCTTTATCTAATTGTTCCCTAAATGCTTACTTTAAATGGATGTTTAGATGGTCACTGATAGCTGCCCAGCTGCCAGGACGCACAGACAATGATGTCAAAAACCACTGGAACACCAAGCTGAAAAAGAAACTGTCAGGCATTGGTATAGACCCTGTAACCCACAAGCCATTTTCCCATCTAATGGCCGAAATTGCTACGACATTGGCACCCCCGCAGGCAGCTCACTTAGCTGAAGCAGCCCTTGGCTGTTTCAAAGATGAGGTGCTCCACCTTCTTACCAAGAAGCCAATTAACTTCCAGGGCCAGAATTCCGCTGCATCACTGGGGAATAACTTCACTGATTACATTAATTGTAAGCCAGATGAAAAGGACGCAACTGTTGAGAAGATTAAGTTTGACCTATCGAAGGCCATGCAACAAGAACCTGGAATGATGCCCTCAAATAAACCTTGGGACTCCACTGCAACTACATCTACAAGTTTTGCGATGCCATATAGTGTTTTCCCTACAATATCTGGTTATCAATTCTCTGCAGCACCTTTCAGCAATAAAGGGGATGCATCTCCATGGAGCCAAAGTGTATGTACTGGAAGCACATGCACAGCCATGGATCAGCAGAGCCAATTGCATGAAAAACTTGAAGAGGAAAACGGTGATGATTCTGAGGCCACGAAGGAAATTAGAAATCTATCCAATATATTCAACTCCGATTGTGTCGTGTGGGATCTACCGGCTGATGATTTAATTAACCCCATGGTTTAAAGAAAATTACGGAGCGGACGAAAGTTAGAAGCTCAAGTTCTGAGACTAGATTAAGGAATAAATTTCTTACAAAGAATATCAATGGTACAAAATGTAAATAAAAACTACTTTTATAACTATGAATATGCAGTCAATACACCAAAAATAAAAAACATACTTTCCTAACTATTATTTTCAGCACTCTCTCCCAATAGCATCTTTGTATTTTTAATCAAGCAAAATACGATGACGAAGACGATGTGTCTGCCAAAATCTGTGGATACGGAGAGAAAATTAGCAATAACAAAAGAAATAATCAAAATTTTTAAACCACATAATATGTTTAGATTTCTGGACATAACTACCTCAAGTTGCTCTTCGGTAAATAATTCTTTCTGAACATTCCATGTATCAGCATGGGTGCGCCGGAACTCTGCAACTGCTTTAGTAACTGTAGATTTGACAGGGGATGGCTCCCCGCTAAAGCGGGCCAGAAGTGTAACATGATCAGGCAACCAACTGAAAGAAAGTAGTTAATGCTGTCAGATAATAACAAGTAAAGGAATCCATAGACGCCTTCCTTTGTCCCCAAAACAAAAATAAATTCATGTTACCCTTATAATTCTAAGTATAGAGCTGAACACAAATGCTTATAGCTCAAAATATACAAGTAAAATTTGTTTTTCATTCACAAAATTATTTTGGAAATGTGTCTTGTTCACGGAAACTTCAGTTAAATTCAATTTTACCATCAATTGGAAAAAGTAAGATTTTATATTAGATTATGACCGTAAGACTATCACTTGAGTCATTTATACTTTCAACAGTATAGGGGCATCACATATTTTTGAGGTTTGATATTGCTCCTTTTATATACTCACAAATGAGCTCAAATTTCCATGTCATGCAGAAATTGAAGACAGCAGTAGGAAAATACTGCATAAGACAGGGATTTCACAATATGAACAAATAAGCTTTTGTTTTAAGAAAAATCAACCAAAAAAATATTAACCTACAACAGCATCAAAAGTCTTATCCCAGTAGTATTGACGTAATGTTAACTTTTTACAATATTTCGTTAAGTGGACTTCACTGAATCATTTTGAAGCATTCGAAATTACCAATACAAATCATATGCCATGGATGACTGGACAAACCTGGGCATGTCATATGGAGCTGATAATACAGAAGCAACCAAAGCTAGTACAGCACCATGAACAGATGCTATTGTTGAAACAGAACGTGCATTTCTGTATTAGAAAAATGTCCCCACTTTAACAAACTTGGCATGTTAGAGCTAATAAAAGAAATAAGAATTTGCTAGATGACAAATAACAAAAGTGTTCGTAAATCTATCTTGTAATAACTGTGCACTTCGTGCCTACATGTTACATTAAATATTTTCAAAGACAATAACTGCATGCACACCATGTCTTCTTTTTTTCATGAATACATAACATCCTAGAGTTGGACAATCAGGCTTATTCTTCACATGGACAAACTGATAGGAACTTAATTTATTAAGGAATTAATAAGGAAAATTCTATAGAAGAGAGCTCTGATTAAGAAAGGAAAAATGCAGTACATAGAAAGCTACGACTTAAAGAATAGAAATCCGATAAGAAAAACTTCTCTTCCCAAAGGCAAGAGCCACCCAAAACTACCCAAATGCAAAAGCCAAGCCAACCTCTCATTTCCCTGCACTTCCCTTGAATCCCCCATACAGCCTCTAAATTAAGCACAGTGCTTCCCAGACTTATTGCTACATATGCAAGTTCGTCATAGCCTATGCAATCCCTCTTTGTCCTTACCAATATTGGAGTGCGGAATATAGAAACCTATAATATTTAGCATTAATAGTATTTTAGTTATATCTCTAGGCACGTGGGAGTAAACCACGACCCTTGATGTTGCAACTACGGCAACCTCCAAAGAGGCCAGCACTAAGGCAGATCAGGGGTGACCATAATTAAGGTGGTTTGGCAACAGTCTAAATTAAACTACAAATACGAAATTAAAGACCATGCACAATGGATGATGATGTTATTAAATTCAAAAAAATGAACCAGGACGTAGGCTTGCTTTGAGGTCCATTTCTGTAAAAAAGTAACTAGATTTCCGAGGAACAAGAGGCAAACAATAACCTAACCTTGACTTCCTTCTTTTATGTACAATATTTGCCTCCCTATATGCTCTATCACGGAAATCTGTAGCCAGGTCTTCATCTCCGCCCTTCATTAAGCCTGCTAAAACGGCTGCTGCATGCTCTCTTACCTGGTGAAAAGATTTAAGACTGAATGTAAATGGCCTCCCTAAAATATACATTGATATGGATGTCTGCACAAGGAAAACTGCTATTGGAAACTACAAATAAGCATTTTAAAAATAACATGCTTTCCTCTATAGGCAAATCACAATCTTCCATGTACTGCGATTTGGGTCCTATCCACAACCTGTCTTTTAAAGGCGAGAGAGGTACCTCACTACCAAAAAATGTAGTGTCGACTAAGGTGAAAAGAGTACAATAATGGCATGTTCTATAAACATCCCAAGCTAAATTACCCAAACTTCTTATTTTTAAATTTAAAAGAAAAAAAAAAAAAAAACTATTTGCATTTCTATTCAAATAACTTCAAAGAAAGAACTTGCCTCAATTTGATTGTCTACTAGTAACTTCTCAACAGTTCCCCAAATTTCTTGCTTTTTTGAACTTGAGAGAATGAAAGTGTGCCTGTTAAAAAAGGAACAAAAACATTATTTGCTTCAGAACAGACAAAAGTGTGAAATCACCCTAAATAAATGAGAATATAATAATCAGTGTAAAAACTCTCTTGTTAAGTATGAGTTGTGGATATTTACAACATCGACACCAATACAATAACTGTTACAAAAATATTATTTCATGAAGCTAGACACATATAATGAATAAGGCATTTGAAGCCATTTAGAGTATGGTGTGCCAAAGCAAACCTGACACAAGATAGTCATACCTGTACATGAATGTACGCAAATATGTCAATGTAGCAGATCTAGTCCGCCAGTTGGAGTCATTGGCAGCAGAGAGAATCACAGATACAGCCTTCTGAAGGTGAGGTTCCCAAACGATCATCCATTTAAGCAATTCAAATGCTGCCTTGGCTAATGTCGACAAATCCTTATTTGACGTTTCCTTCAAAAGAAAATAAAATCATTCAGAAGTGTGATAACTGATACCTACCCTACTTGAATGATCACAGAACCAAATGGAATAGAATACGAAAAAGATACTTTTTACACTTTTATTTAATACAGATGCTCTACAGGTAAAAGAATGTGAAAAGTATCACCTTCTTTAAGTTTTTCAATAATAAGTAATCACAACTTGACACTTCTATGTCTGTTTTAATGATCACTAAATTTGTGTTACCATAAAAATTACACCTCAATTGAAGTGTCCTTAGACGAAAGGCTTCACAAGTATTTGTTCAGTAGCCTCAAAATATTAAGAGTTTCAGAGATTTCAGGAACATATATTCTAGATTTAACTATAAGCTTTATGGGAAATCTTATTACTCTTTAAAACATTGGCAGAACCAGAACCATGGAAGCAAGTTAACACTGATAAACCAAGTCAGCATATATCAACCTATAATTAATTCCTGGACAATGATAGATGCCCAAAATTTGGAGTTACTAAACAATCAAGTGCAAAAAGCTCAAGAAAATTAAAAGCATACACAATAAACCAAACAAATTGTCAAAAAGAAGCATAAATCAATGAAAATCACATGATAAGAAATCGGAAGTTACAATGCAGTCAAACAAGTAAAAGTTCAAATATAACCTGCAAGCAAATCACAGGATACAGAAGCCCCACAAGGACGTCAAGTAGATATGATGATCTCCCGGCCTTCAATGATGAGATGATGAAGTAGAGTAGCTACAGGTGTTTGGAATAGTAAATAATTAGCACAAAAAATCTGAAGTAAAAACAAAATCTAAACTGTGTCATTTCATTTGTACCGTTTCCATCCATTTCATGTCATCTTGTGAATCACCATCTACATGCCCATTTTGAGAACTTCCATCGACAGGATTCACTACTTTATCTGACTGCGTAGCAATCTGAATGTTCACGACTGCTTGAGTGGCTCGCTCTGTAAGAAACTGAACCCAGCTTTCATCTTTCATCAAACTATCAACATTGTCACTTCTCTCATCCTGATGACTCGAATGGTATAGCCTAATGTTAGAGCACAATACAGAAAGGGTAACCCCTAGAGCCTCCCTCACCTGTAGTATAGACAAATCTAAATAGGTCAGAACAACAAACAGATAATAAGCTTGTTTCAACTTGTATATTCATATTACTTAACCCAAAAAAACTTCCACCATTTATTTACACCACTATGGCATTATCCTAATGTAAACGATGGATGTGTTGAGAAAGAAATGGAGGTCATATATGTTCACATCAACCAGACCACACATAAGTTAAGAAATTGACAGACTATTTTGACAAATTTATTGCAAAGATTTCCCTTTTTGGTCTAAAAGACCTTATGAAATAGCCAAATGCAAAGACTATCTGTTAATTCAAATAAAATATATTAACTTATAATCCATAGCAATATATATATATATATATATATATATATATATATATATATATATTTATAGAGAGATAAA
>Ga0209489_106927_pt1 | contig 17541 bp, 15 predicted proteins | sample SiratrowhiteBW_FD_187527 | JGI IMG/M metagenome (GOLD analysis project Ga0209489, IMG submission 187527) | Root nodule microbial communities of legume samples collected from California, USA - Siratro white BW (SPAdes) (version 2) | ecosystem: Host-associated > Plants > Roots > Nodule | place...
AGTACCTTTCTGAGTGGAATCAAGATAAAGAGGCCAACAAAGCAAACCACAAAAAGGAAGGCTGTCATCCAACCAAATCCTAGATCTCTCACAGTGTTTGGATTGTTACCCTCAACCCCAATCCAGTCAACTCATAAGTCTTCCTGTTTAATTCCAAAATATAAGAAGCAAATCCTCATGAAACATATCAAGTACACACATATATATATATCATATATATATGTATATGCAAATTTACATGTGTGGATGGATGTGATGCTTTGAAAGGTATTAAGATGTACCGTGAATGGCAATGTTGTAGCACGAGACATCACAAGTCTGTATTATGGTGTTTTCTTGGGGGTGAAAGGTTTGGACACAAAACCAGCTTTGTGGAGCACTTTGTTCCAGCTTCTAACAAACAAGTAAGCAAGGAGAGCAGCAGAGACATTGAAGTTTGGAACTATTCCAGCTGAGCTGAGAAAAACAGCCACAGTGAAGGTGAGAAAAACAAATAAACGAGAAAATAAGATTAGAAAAGAAAAGAAAAAACCTGTTATAGTTCACCGGAAAAGCTTGCCAGAGAAATGGTTGAACAGTTGAGCAGCGAGAAAATGTGTGAAACCCTAACTTTCCAGTTTCACACTTTCACGAGAATAACACATAGAAAGAGAAAATAGGTGGTGAATGGAGAATAATAAATAGCCTTTGTCAACCTAAAATAGGAAGAAAATGCACTGCGAGGGAGGAAGGAAGAAGAAGCACTGCGCATTCGAGGAAGAAGAAGCAGCAAAGGGAAAGAAACATAGGGCACGCGAGGGGGGAAAGAAGAGATACAAACGCGGTTGTTAGTGGCAACCGCGTTTGTATCCTCCTGAAAAATAATTTAATAATTGTTTTGCATATATCAACGCGGTTGTTTCCAGAACCGCGTTGGTATCTCCCTTATTTGTGGCTTATTATCGCGGTTCTCGCTTCAACCGCGCTGATATAGTTTTACTTAATTTCAAAAATGCCACCGCGTTGTTTTTAATTGCGGTTCATTTTTAACCGCGATGATATCCCGTCTTTAAATGTGTTTTTTCTACTAGTGCACTTATACTAAGAACTTACTTTCGATCACTTACACTAGTAATAAAAATGAAACATAACTAAAATAAATACAAAAATTAAAAACACACATATTCAATGTAATGCTTCCCATGTGTTAGAATTGTAGAGAAAATATGAACATTTCTTTTCTATTCATTATGAGGAAATACAGATGAATATATATAGAGTGCGAGAGATGGGTATAGCAGCCCATGCAACTTTACGTAACAGTATTATTTATTATATTTAATATCCCCCTTAAACTTATGGTTGGATTAATAACAACCATAAGTTTATCACGTATCCTGGAGAAAGTGGTTCCAGAAATTGGTTTGGTGAGTAGATCTGCTATTTGAAACTGTGTTGGAAGTTGAATAAGCTGAACCCGCATTTGTTGTATGTTATCACGTACAAAATGAAGATCTAATTCAAAATGCTTTGTTTTGGAATGCATGATTGGGTTAGATGCAAGTTGAACTGCTCCTAGATTATCTGAATATATTTTTGGAACTTCTGTGGGTATATGTAATTCTTGGAGAAGGGAGGTTAACCAGAGTATCTCTGCTAATACTGCAGCTATGCTTCTGTATTCCGCTTCTGTAGAGCTTCTGGAAACAACTTTCTGCTTGTGAGAAGACCAAGATACAATGTTAGCTCCAAAATATATACAGTACCCAGTGGTGAATTTTTGATCATCTGTATCCGTAGCCCAGTCTGCATCACTAAATCCAATTATAGATTTGTGTTGGTTGCGTTGGATGACGAGACCATGATTTTCTGTTCCTACAAGATATCGTAGTATCCTTTTCACAGCTCGCCAGTGATGTTCCTATGGGCAGTGCATGAACTGGCAAACTTTGTTCACAGCAAATGAAAGTTCAGGAAGTGTGATAAGGACGTATTGTAGAGCACCCACCACTGATCTATATAAGGTTGGATCTTGAACAGCAGTTGACGCATTTTTTGTGAGCCTTAAAGAAAAGATCATCGGTGTCGGTTGAGCACGTGATTCAAGCATGTTTGGTCGACGTAGAATTTCCTTGATGTATCTAGTTTGAGAAAGACGTAAGTTACCCTTTGATGTAGTAGAAGCTTCAATACCCAGAAAGTAATGTAGTGACCCTTTCAAGGAAAAATCTTTGCTTAGCATGGTTATCAAAGAATCTATATGCTGAGAAGATGAACCAGTGATGATTATGTCATCTACATAAACTAAAACGAACAAAGAAGAGTTTTTTGAAAACTTAACAAAGAGAGAGACGTCACTCTTGGTGCTTGTTTTAATCCGTAAATAGCTTTGTTTAGTTTACATACCAGATGAGGATTATTGGTTTCAAATCCTAGTGGTTGTTGCATATATACATTCTCCTCCAAGTCACCGTTTAGGAAGGCATTGTTGACGTCGATCTGCCGGATTTGCCATTAGGATGAAACCGCATGAGGCAGTACTACCCGTATGGTAGTTGGTTTCACTACAGGACTAAATGTGTCAGTGTAGTCAATGCCTTTAGTTTGATTGAATCCCTTTGCTACAAGACGTGTTTTGTGCCTCTGAAACTTTTCGTCTCCATTGAATTTGTTTTTAAAAATCCATTTGCAGCCTACTATAGTTGCACCAGGAGGAAGTGACGTGAGGGTCCAAGTCTTATTTTGCAGAAGTGCATGATATTCTTGTTGCATTGCTTGAAACCAGCTTGAGGAAGCCAAGGCTTCTTTGATAGTAGAAGGTTCAGACGAGAAACTAGAAGTAACAGAGTTATACAGTTTGGGTTTGAAAATACCAGCTTTAGCTCTTGTTACCATAGGATGAGAGTTAGAATTTTCAAGATGATTATTATCATTATTTTGACTAATATCATCAAGAGTTTCAGAGCAGTTATCGTCATTAACTATAGATGTAGGGGGAGCAGTATCAGTATCAGTAACAGAATCAGAGTTTGGCACAGTAATTGTAGGATTAAACGCAGATTTGAGTACCGTTAATTGAGTTGTGTTATGAGGAGGATTTTCAGATTGATTATTATACGTTTTGAAAACATTATTTGGTGTAGAATAAGGAAACACATTTTCGTTAAAAACAACATGACAAGAAACATATGTTTTACCTTCTGAAGATAAACAGATGTATCCTCTACTATTTAAACTATATCCAAGAAACAAACAACATGCAAATATAAATTCCAGTTTATGTTTATTGTATGGCCTTAACAGAGGATAACAAACACACCCAAAAACTTTAAATCTCGTGTAGTCTGGTTTTTCCTTAAACAAAATTTCATGTGGACTTTTGTTTTGAAGAACAGGAGTAGGCAAAGTATTAATAACATGTATAGTAGTGACAAAAGATTCTTCCCAAAACTTGATAGGTGAAGAAGCAGCAACCAGTATAGTTAATCCCATTTCAGTGATATGTCTGTGTTTTCTCTCAATAGCACCATTTTGTTCATGAGTATAAGGACAAATTAGACGATGATTGATCCCATTTTCTTTAAAGTATGTTTGCAAGGTTAAAAATTCTTTTGCATTACCAAATTGTATACTTTTTAGTGTGTAGCCAGTTTGCTTTTCCGAAAATGCTTTAAAACGATGGAATGCAGCAGTAGCTTGAGATTTGTGATGCAAAAGATACAACCACGTGTATTTAGAGAAGGCATCCATAAAAGAGATATAATATCTAGCACCATTTGAGGCACACACAGGAGATGGTCCCCATATATCAACATATACAAGTTGAAGAGGCTTAGTATATACAGTATCAGATGATTGAAAAGGTAACTGATGGGTTTTTCCCACAGCACAAGAATGACAAAATTGTTTGTGTTTAGGACAAGGTATATTGCATTCTTTTAGTATTTGTTGAACAGTATTATAGGCAAAATGTCCTAGCCTAGAGTGCCACAGATGTAAAAGGATCAACAGACGTAGTGTGTGTTAACAGAGTAATTGGTTGAAGATTGTAAAGCTGGAAAAACGTAAAGACCATCCTTAATTTTTCCTTGAAGAAGAATCTGGTTGGTATCCTGGTTTTTAACATATCATTTGTAGAAAAAATTCAAAATATACATGATTATCTTTAGCAAATTGAGACACACTTATTAGATTTTTATTTATATCCGGCACATGCAAAAGATTGTTTAATATGACTTGCGTGTTCAAGTGAGGCAATGCAAATGAAGCAGAACTAATATGTTTTATTTTCATACCTGCACCATTACCAATTTTAACCATTTCGTTGCCATGATAAGTCTGTTTTGTGAAATACTGGTTTGAGTCGTTGGTGATATGATGTGTAGCCCCACTGTCAGGGTACCACAAGGGATCTTCAAGTGTTGAATTAATACCCATTGTAGACGTATGATCGGTTGCACTGTCTGTGAAAGGCAATTGAGATACATTGACTTGTGGTTGATTAAGATTGTTTGGATCATACCTATGCCAACAATGAGTAGCTACGTGTCCCTGTTTTCTGCAGATTTGACAGCAAGGACGGTCTGGTTGCCAAGAGCGATCTTGATGCCAAGAGCTGGAAGAATTGTTGAATATGCGGGTTGAGCCTATTTTTCCAAAGAATCTTGGAATCTTTTGATAGTTTTGTGACCTATAACGATTTCCTCGAGTAGATTGATAACGGGCACGAGTGAAATTTCCAGTGAAATGGGGAGCAGAGATAATGTTGGCTTTTAAAATGGATGTCTCAGGAAATTTGTGTTTTTCCAGTCGTTCTTCTTGGGCAAGGAGAAGTGTCTCTATCTCATCGACTGTGTAAGGATCTAATCTTGAGATGATGGATGTAACGAAAGGATAATATTCCTCTAGTAAGCCATCTAGGATTACGTCAATGTGATATTCAGTTGATATGGGTGACCCCACTACAGCTAAAGAATCAATGATATTTTTGATATCGAGGAGGTAAGTATGAACCAAACGTTCTTTCTTTGGTGTTTTGAGTTGGCCTTTGAGTTTCTTGATTTTGGCTCTCGTGTGGGAGGCGAAATAGGTGGATAGTCACTGCCAAATTTGAAGTGGTTTCTAAACCAACCATCTTTGTTAAGATAGGTTTAGTCATAGAGGATAGGAGCCAAGCAACTATCAGTTGATCTTGTTGTTCGTCTTAAAATCTTTCTTGACCGCTATTGGTTTGTTGGGCACCAGCGAGGGTTTGAGATGATGAATGGGTATCATTGCCTTCAAGAAACCTCATAAGTTTCAAACCTTTCAACATAGCCATTACCTGTTGTTTCCATATGAGGTAGTTGTTGTCATCTAATTTTGTATTGATCGGAATAGTAAAGACATGAGGACTGAAGGATGATGATGAAGTTGTCGTGGGCATGGTGGTCGTTGGAGTTGTAGAGGAAGACCCAGAGTTGATGGTAGCCATGACGCTGGAAGAGAGAAAAAAATTGGCTCTATGATACCATGTTAGAATTGTAGAAAAAATATGAATATCATTTCTTTTCTAGTCATTATGAGGGAATACAGATGAATATATATAGAGTACAAGAGATGGGTATAACAGCCCATGTAATTATTTATTATATTTAATACCATGGCACATGGTTTTTTTTTTCTATTGCTTTCAAACTTTCAATGGAGTTGGAGTAATTTTTTGGAGTTTAATCTCTTCCTAGTTTATACTTTATATAATATTATTTCCTTTTTTATTTTCTTAAAGAAAAGGTTTTTAAATTTTCATGTTAGGTGAAATAACATATTAAACTACTAATTTATGACGAGTTGGTTGACTTTACTTATGTAGATTCATCAATTTAACATCGCGATAGAGCGTTCAAAATATATTTACTAATTCAAAAATATTTTAATATATATATATATATATATATATATATATATATAATCATTAATGCGTGTATAGAAAAGGAAGTGGGTGAAACATAAACACCACAAACAATTACTTTTAATTTTTAGTGTTTTTGGACAAGACTTTAAGTACTATATTGAAAGAATAAAGATGATCCAATAACTAAACTTAACAAACTTTTTATAAAAGGTACATAATGTATTTTTCTTATCTATAAATAGTTACTTTTAGTTTGCAATCATTATTGAACAAAGACTTAAATGGCGGTTGACTGCAAAATCATAAAATATTTTAGAAAAAAAAATGCGTTTTTTCTTCCATAAATAATTGTCGTATTTTGCGAATTAATTGTCCCCATAATCATACAAATATTATTCAACACATTTGTTAGAATCATCCATCCTAATCCTCACTTTTATAAATTCATAAATTCCTTTTTTTTTTACTAATTTCTTTTACTTTTCCTTTACCCTTCTCATTGTCTCAATTGTTATATACATAAAGAAAATAAAACACAAGCCTATTCTTGAAATTTGTCCATGTTTTGATAATGAAACATTCCTCCCCACTTTATGTGGAAATACCATAGCAATAATGATAACTTAGTCTTATTTAAAACATGTTTTTTTGTTCCATTAGTTGTTGCAATAATCCAATTAGTAGGCTCTATAAATGTACTGGGTACAAAATTTGTGGATGCCTTAAGCATACCATCGTATGCTTCTTCAAGTGCTTTATTAGGTTTACCATGCAACATAGAAACTTCATAAAACACAATGTCTCATCTCAAAATAACTTGTTCTACAAACAGTGACAATACCTTGAAACCTTTCCCACAATTCCTATAGTCTAAAAACACTCCCTTCTTGGACTTGGGTTCAAGTTTACTCTTATTAAGTTCTCATAGGATGATGAGAGAGAGGGGCTAACAAAAGGAAAATGATACTTTGACACTACATTTTTTCTTACTTCCGTTTGACACTCCGACGTGGCATGTGCTATCCCGCGTGACAATGAAAGAGAAAACGCAATTGTTTTTGGCATTCCACCCCTAAGACACGTGTGTGTTCCAAAATTACAAACAGCGAACCACTTATTTGAAATGAGCTAACCACTTAGTGTTTTCACCCCTAAGACATGTGTGTGTTCTACACACAGCAAACCACTTATTTGAACTGAGCTAACCACTTAGTGTTTTCACTCCTCAGACACGTGTGTGTTCCAAAACTACACACAACGAACCACTTATTTGAACTGATTTAATCACTTAGACATTCCACCCGAGACACGTGTGTGTTCCAAAACTACACACAGCGAACCACTTATTTGAACTGAGCTAACCACTTAGACATTCCACCCCTGAGACACATGTGTGTGTTCCAAAATTACATATAGCGAACCACTTATTTGAACTGAGCTAACCACTCAGTGTTTTCACCCTCAGACACGTGTGTGTTCCAAAACTACACACAACGAACCACTTATTTGAACTGAGTTAACCACTTAGACCTTCCACTCTTGAGACACATGTCTGTGTTCCAAAACTACACACAGCGAACCACTTAGGTGAACTGAGCTAACCACTTAGACCTACCACCCTTGAGACACATGTGTATGTTCCAAAATTACACACAGCGAACCAATTATTTGAACTGAGCTAACCACTTAGACATTCCACCCCTGAGACACATGTGTGTGTTCCAAAATTACACACAACGAACCAATTATTTGAACTGAGCTAACCACTTAGTGTTTTCACCCCTTAGACACGTGTGTGTTTCAAAACTACACACAGCGAACCACTTATTTGAACTGAGCTAACCACTTAGACCTTCCACTCCTGAGACACATGTGTGTGTTCCAAAACTACACACAGCGAACCACTTAGGTGAACTGAGCTAACCACTTAGACCTACCACCCCTGAGACACATATGTGTGTTCCAAAATTACATACAACGAACCACTTATTTGAACTGAGCTAACCACTTAGACATTCCACCCCTGAGACGCATGTGTGTTCTGCTTTTCCTCCCAAATTGCCCTGCATTTTCAAAAGGCAAATGACAAAAATCACCCTTGCAAAAAGACAAAGGTAAACCACGTAAGCCAAAAAAACTGCATTTTCTCTTTCATTGCCACGCAGGACAACATATGCCACGTCAGAGTGTCAAACAGAGGTAAGAAAAAATGCAGTGTCAAAGTATCATTTTCCCTAACAAAATTCTTTTTGCATTGTTATCTTCTACTTTCATGTACATTCTCAAAATTTCACCAAAATTGAATTAAGATTCCAAAGATGAGCCTTTAATGGTGTACTCTCGTTCAAATGCAATCCAAATAGTTATTTCTTCAAGAACAATGATTTGATACAAATGAATTTTATATATATATATATATATATATATATATATATATATATATATATATATATATATATATATATTAACTATCTTACTCAATTTTTGAGTAAACACATAACAAATATACATAAAAGAAATCTTTATATGATAACTATAATTATAATTTTTTTTATTAATTATAAAAAAATTTAATTAAAAAAAATTAAAGAATTGTTTTAATCCTTATACAAAATAGTACGCTGTGATACATTACCACAATTTCTATAGTATGTAGAGCTTATCAAAATATTATATAATCTTAATATACAACTTCTCCACAATTATTGAATAACAATTTAATGTAACATTTATTATAGTAACAACAATCTATTCTAATATTTAAGACATTTTCTCGATACTTAATGATGTTAAAATAGTCTCACTAACAGAGAGAGCATCCAATAGATCTCACAGTATCCATACTGGAATTTCATTATTTGGAAAAACATATATATCCTCGGTGAAACTCTTGAAATTTCTTTCCAACAATCATATACTATTATTAATAAAAGTTTTGAATGTTTAGAGATCTCATTGATTTGAGAGAAATAAGCCACACACAAGAGTATTCACAATCATGGTTAAATGCCTAAAGATACTCTTTACAAGATATGAAACTCAAAAAATAACATTTTTCAACCATATAGTCTGATAAATAAATTCACAAAATCTTGTATCTTTATGAATTAATTGTTTCCATAATCAAGTTTCCTAAAAGGTTATATGATTTTTATCCATTTCAACGACTACCATTAACTTATTATTTATACTTTTAGTTCTAAAAAATACTATTTTTAAAATACAAGTCAAAATTAATTTTAAAATACTAATTGATAATTGTTAATAATTGGTTAATTAAGGAAAGGAGCAGAAAAACAGATTTTAAGTGATTTCTTGTTCACGCTAAAGGAAGAGCATGAGTTAAAACTCACTTAAATCAAAAAAGAAGTTCTGAACAAAAGCGTCAACGCCACTGAAGATGTGAAGTGCGAAATAACAACCACTTTATAACAGACAACAGGGATCTTTTATAAAAGGAAGGCTAGGATGAACAAAAAGATCATCATCTTTTGGAAGATCTTTGGAAGCGCTTTTGCAATCAAGAATTTTCCTTTTTCCTTTTCCATTGTGTTTTCATGGCTACCATGCGTAGCTAATTTCTTTTTTTATTGGGATTGAATGTAAAGTCTCACTTTCATATGCATTCTTAATACTATTTTTATGTCATTCAACTTAGTTAATGTTTTGTTTAGCTTTGGTATATCTCATATTTCTTATTTTGACTGGAAAGCATTATTTGAAATTTTGTTTAGCTTTGGTATATCTCATATTTCTTATTTTGACTGGAAAACATTATTTGGAATTGGAAATAAACGTTAACTCATTATACGTATACGTTCAGGAATGAAGTGTAACGTAATGACTGTTCATTGTATATGAAGTGTAACGTAATGACTGTTCATTGTAAACGCTCTTAATGCTGATTAATTTAATCTGCTAACTAGGAATAGAGATAGATATTTTAATCTATCAATTTCAATATTAGAGGAATCTAAGTTGAAGTTGAAAAACCTTTTATTTGCACAGAAGGATAATTTAATAAAAATGACATAATTATTTAATTATGAGTGTATGAGAAGGATAGTCAGTTACAATTCAATGTTGTACTTTTACCATCTATTGATATATATTTGGTTTTATATTATTTTCCCTGTTAAAATAATACTCATCTGATTTATAATACTACTTGAGGACTCAGTACACTTTTGATAATCCGTTAACACTAATAAAATAAATCAACATTTATTTAATAATATAAATATTATGTTAATATTTAGAAAAAAAATATTCATATTTTATTGGAATTCCAAAAAGAAGTATAAATATTACATTAATATTACATATAATGCTTATGTTTCAGTTGACTTTATTATTTAAAGATGTTACAACATAATTTTTATGAATTTATTTACTGTTAACATACATGTATAGTAAATATTATATTATTTTCAAATCTAATTATAAATACAGAGAGAGAGTTAGAAGTAAATAATTATATAAAAAGAAGAGTCTAGAAATTCAGAAAAAAAGTTAGATCTTAAACTGAATTAAAACAAATTTTACATAGAAAAAAATATCTAATTAACAACATTCAACAACACTACCTGTGTATCTAAATTTACGCCAAAAAAAAAAAAACAATATTTAAAGAAACAGTAAATTTTCCACTACGTTGCAATCTAAAATTGCAACAACACCACTTATTACTGCTTGCATAGTCTTCGTGACGCGGTTTGGATCCATTTTTTACGCAAAATCTAATCAGTGTGATCATTTTCAAAGAAACTGATTCATTTTATTGCGATAAATAGTTTGGATATCTTTTATTTGTAGCTGTGTTTAACCATTTAAAAACAGTAAATGAAGTGAAAAAATTATCTTAAAATAAAAAAAAATTGATTGGAGAGCTAATGAACAGTGCTTTACAATTAATGTACAACGAAATATTGGATAACGTTACACAGTCTGTAAAAACTCGGAAAAACAACCCACGTCGACAATGGATAAGGATCAAGAGTTTTCACAAAAAAATCACGTAGTACCAGATCTTCCGGTAATCTTATTTTGTCCGGTATTTCATTCTTTCACTTTAAAAGCTCACCAGTTCTCACTATTTTTCTCACTATCCTCCCACTCTCAAAAGAAAAACTCTTGTTAGTGAGATTTCTTCGCCTTTCACAATGGCTCCTTCTTCCTCTTCGTTTCAGGTGGAAACAGGAGAACGGCAAAAACCTAGTCCCCTCCGAAAAATGTTTGCTGTCTCTTCCATTGCTGCAGGAGTCCAATTTGGGTGGGCCCTGCAACTCTCTCTCTTGACGCCCTACGTTCAAACGTTGGGAGTCCCTCATGTGTGGTCCTCCTTCATCTGGCTCTGTGGCCCCCTCTCTGGGTTGCTTGTTCAGCCCATTGTAGGGTATAGCAGCGATCGATGCACTTCCCGTTTCGGTCGCCGCCGTCCATTCATTTTCAGTGGGGCGCTGGCCGTCGCCGTCTCCGTGTTCCTCATTGGCTATGCCTCTGATATAGGACACGCAACCGGTGACGATATAACCAAAAAGACCCGTCCCCGAGCCGTGGCCATCTTCGTCATTGGCTTTTGGATCCTGGATGTTGCTAACAACATGCTCCAGGGTCCATGCCGTGCTTTTCTCGGCGATCTTGCCGCCGGAGACCAGAAAAAAACGAGAACGGCCAACGCCTTTTACTCGTTCTTCATGGCCATCGGCAACGTTCTCGGCTACGCCGCTGGCTCCTACGACAATCTCCACCGCCTTTTCCCGTTCACGCAGACCCACTCGTGTAACGTGTTTTGTGCCAACCTTAAAAGTTGTTTTTTCTTCTCGATACTCCTCCTCCTTTTCCTTTGTGCCATCGTTCTCACTTGCGTGGAAGATCCACAGTTCACACCAGGTTCTGGTGGCAACGCTGACAACGATGACTACACCGCCCTCCAAACCGGAGCGTGGTATTCATGCTTCGGTGATTTGGTTGATGCCTTCAGGGGATTGCAAAAGCCAATGTTGATGTTGATGCTTGTCACTGCCATCAACTGGCTCGCATGGTTCCCTTATACGTTGTACGACACCGATTGGATGGGTCGAGAGGTGTACGGTGGTGAGGTGGGCACTTCCGCGTACGATGCTGGCGTGCATGCAGGTTCCTTGGGGCTTATGTTGAACTCGGTGGTTTTGGCTCTGATGTCGTTGGGGGTTGAACCTATGGGTCGTCTTATCGGAGTTAAGTGGCTCTGGGCAATCGTTAACGTTATCCTCGCCGTTTCCATGGCCATGACGGTGGTGATCACAAAGGCTGCGCGCCACGAACGGAATCATGAAGGTGTCGTCACTGGCCATCCTTCCATGGCTGTCAAAGCTGGCGCAATGAGTTTCTTCTCCGTCCTCGGAATCCCTCTTGCGGTATAGCCATTACCTCTTACAATGTTTTCATTCTCTCTCTCTTTTACTTTCAGTTTTTGTGATCTGGAAAATATTTTCAAACCTTTTTTATAATACTTTAATCACAGAAGATAATTTTTTTTTCATCATCTCAGCAAGCTGATTTGGTAAATATTCAATGTATTTAATAACGCTTTAGACTTTGGAAATTATTCAATGTATTTAATGATGTTTTGGACTTTGGAAAATATTCAATATTTATTAAATATTATTGAGGAAGATTGTTTTTTTGTAATGCGTTATTAAGTGCCTCCTTAAATGTTGAACATTGTAATCAGAGTAACGTAATCTTCCGTACTGGTTTTTCTTGATTTAAGTTAATGGCCTCTTTGTTTATTTATTTTTTTGTTTTATTTGGGAGGTTGAGGACAGAAGAAAAAAATGGGGTTTTCAAATGGCTTTTGTTTATTCATTTTGTTTTTCCATAGACGATTTCGTAAGAGAATTTACAATATGGCTTTCATTACTAGGAATGTATAATTTATTTTTAATCACCCAATAATGATCATTAAATATATAATTATATATCAATGTGAGGTAAACTAATATATACTTTCCTTGTGTAACCAGATTACTTACAGTATTCCATTTGCTATGGCATCTATATACTCCAGCACTTCAGGTGCAGGCCAAGGTAAACAATATAATTTAGGATGTTTTATATTTACAATGATTATAATAGTTAAAAAATAATGTTTGGAAAATTTACGTAGCCAAAATGTATATATAACCTTTCTTTTTGTTCATAATTATCAGGTCTTTCTTTGGGTCTCCTCAATGTTTCAGTTGTTGTGCCCCAGGTATGAAATCCGTTTACATTAATAACATTTTTCAGTAATTTAATACATTGCTTCATATAATTGAATACATATTGTTAACATAAAAGATGGTGTTAAATGATGGATGAAAATTGGACACCATATTTTAAACATTGTTTAATTATATTCTTTTTATCAAAATAGTTAATATAAGAAAGTTCATATTAAAAGATTATGTGATTAATTTATGACTAATTTTGTCTATAAATGGCTTTTATATACAGATGATAATATCAGCACTAAGTGGACCGTGGGACTCTTGGTTTGGTGGTGGTAACTTGCCGGCGTTTGTGTTAGGTTCGGGGGCGGCCGCCGTGAGTGCGGTGCTAGTGGTTGTTTTGCTGCCAAATCCAAAGCCAGAAGATGTGACCAAAGCTTCCGTCGCCGTAGGGAATTTCCATTAGTATATTAAGTTTTACATTTTTAGCTTTAGTACTTTTGTTTTGACATGGGAAAATGGATTAAGAACTTTTATTTGAATCTGTTACATGTCTATTATTTAAGTACTATTATACCCGTACAAAGTTATCTTTAGTATTGAGTTTTCGGTAGTTGCCTTAGAAGTATAAAAAAACCTTAAAATCTTATTAATTTTTGGCAACATAAATATGTAAAAACAGATATATATGCTCCAGGTAATGTTTGGCAAAGATTCTTATTTTTGATAGTCTGAACCAAGAAGATTTTTAGGCTTAACCTCACGTGACATTTTAACTAAAAAGAAAATAGATTAAAACAGAATCCTAAATTTGAACCCACATAGTCACATGGATGTTCGAGAAACAGTTATAATATTGGATTTTTGATATGACATTTATAATATACGACAAAATATTTTCTATTTAATTCTTTTTTTTTTTTTGCTGTTAAAAAAAAATATACCACAAAATTGTTATTTGAGGAGTTATCAAAAGAGATTTTGAATGCAAATAATACGCATCTTGCTGTTTCTTTTCCGGATAACAAGTTGTACCTAAACAAACTGTTTGACTGCTAACTTTTAAACAATTTCATACTTAATTTAATTCACAAAAAAAGATTAAGTATTCTTTAAAAAAATTTTAAAAACATTTCAATTGAATTATCAGTTAGAAAATTTAATAAATTGGATTATGAATCGTGCCAAGCATAAAAACCATAAGAGTGGTTTGTTTTTTAAACTTTACTTATCTAATTTCTTGTACCGAATTCTAGAATAATGTCAATGATATTAAACACAATGTTACTACCTAAAAAAATTGTAATTTTCTAAATATTAACAAATTTTAATTACTTTAGCTTCATTTAATTAATCATATTTTTTTCTAAAATACTTTAACCTTATTTTACTTTGGTTATATCATTCATAGATATATTAAGAGATTATTAATAAAATTTAATATATAACTATTTTTTAAATATATATTAAGTTTTTTTATAGGTGAGAACTAATGTAATAAATCCTAAAATTTATAAATTTCAATTAGTATAACACCATGAATTTTGGGAGAGGCCAATGGGTTCTGGTTGTTGCACATTTACACGTGAAGAGAGGTGGAAGACAACACCATTATGAAATTCACAGGGAGAAAGGAGAGTTTGTGGTGTGTGTGTGTTTTCTGCATCTCTTCAAAGATTGGGAGAGTGTCATATGCATAATAGGTGAACGTGAGTAAAAAATATAAAGGAGAAAACGTTTTATGGCAGATATAACATCAGGATCATAGGTCAAAACTTAAGCTTATCAGAAATTTATTGAGTGGTAATTAATGATAGATGCAATCCTTATCCATTTATCAACTCCCCTTCTTTATTTTTTGTGCTTTTAATTACTTTTTACCTCCCACCAACACATCGTACTAAATGCTACACACTTCTCTAAATTAAAATTTAATTACTTTCGAAGTTTCCAGAGATTAATTCTTACTGCAGCCAAGTTTTTTTTAATAATAGTTTAAAGAGTTTTAAAAAGCATAAGAAAGATAAAATTATTTATCTCAATAAAATGGTTTATTTTCTTTTCTAATTTCCTTTATCATTAAGATAGATGTTATCATAAAATATGAATAAGAATATGTTCCAATTATTTTTCCTTTTGTATATTATGCTCGTACTACACCTTTTATTACGATATTTTAGTTTTATCTTAAATCCCTATTTTCTGTAATTGTCATCATGAATTCATTGTTTATTGGGTACGTGGATTTTTTTTTTTCAATGAGTATATATAGTTAGGAGTGGAAGGAGAGTAATTATGTTTTCATTAAATTGAAAGTGATATAAATTCGAATGTAATAATATAGAATGATGGTGTTGAGTAGTGTTATGTCAATACATATTGAGCTCAAATTATAATAAAAAGAAAACTTTTTAAGTTTGACTTATTTATTTATTATATTTTTTTAATGTTTGACTTGATATATTTTTGGAAATATATTTAAATAATTTAAGTTTGACTTTTTCTAATAAAGCAATTAGGACATATCCTATAGACTAAGTTATAGACATGTAAACCAGGTTATAGACCTTTAATAAATCACCTTGTCTATTTTCATCCATAGGTGGGTTGTGTGCTTTTTGATACGGGGATTGTCATTTTCAGAAGTGATAAGTTCTACACATTGCCCTAATCAAATTTGCTTTTAAGAGAATAAATTTCCATTTTTAAGAAATTTGGAACTAAGTTTTCTTTGAAAAGTTTCAAGAGTTGGAATGATGACAAGTTCGCCAGGTGGGGACATGTCTTGAGAGTGATTTCAACCTGTTTTGAATTTGATTATCATATTTTGGACCACACTTTCATAATATGAGTGTAATTAAATTAGAAATTTGTAAAATTATCAAAATATTAAACAATAACAACGTAGAAATTAAGTTTGATTTCCATTTTCACACAATTTCGATCAATTTTTATTTCCCTTTTAATCCAATCAGAGGAGTTTATTAATATATAATTTAATAGAAGAATAAAACGTTAATATTTCATTAAAGTTGGCATGTAATATAATGCATATATTATTGTCCAAATTTTCTTAGTTTACAATTATTTTTATAGTGAACTTTATTGCATCCAAAATTAGGAAGGACAAAAATTATCTAATAATTATGACAATTCAGCCACTGTTTACTAAAATAATAATAATAGGAATTTATACCTTCTTTCTCAGTTAAACGAATAACTATCTAGAAATTCAAATGAAGACAACTTTATCTAATTTCGTATACATATTCCCTTGAAAATGATCAAAATCTCTTTAGCAAGTTACGCTCATATAATTTTATTCGCACATATACCTTATTAATAACTCAAATTTTAGATTTAATTCCCAGAGAAAATAAATTAACTCAAAATTCGAGTAATTATAGAATACAAACTATGTAAACAAAATTAACAAGATATAAATAAACATGTATCTTGAAAAAAGGAATAGGATGAGATATTATAGAAGATGATATATATATATATAACAAATGAGTATTAAGATGTTTAAAATTGGAAAAGACTATTTGAAGATTTACTCGAGAAAGTTCAATGTATTTTTTTTTAAAAAAAGCTCAACACTCTGAAAGAAGATTAGTTTGAAAAATAATATTGAAGATATCGACGAAACAATTATTGAAAGAATAAGTCGTGAAGATTTTTAGAAGAAGAATTATGGTATGTATCCAAAATGGTTAAACAACCATGAACGCAAAGTGGAAGTCTATTTCAAGACTTTCTATTATTTAAATTTAAAAATGTCTTATAAGCATTATATATAGGACATTATAGACACTCGTAAAGCAAGAAGACATTTGTAAAACTCATTCACGTAAAAAGGCTCTAATGAGATAACAATCAATGGAACCAAGTTGCAATATATTTGCTCAATCCTTTATATCCTTTCATTCTTTTGCTTAAGGTTTTATCTTCCCCTTTCATTGTCTACACTTATTTCTTTATACACTTTTTTGGAAATATTCTCTTTTTCAATACATTACACAAGTTTATGTTAAAAACATATATAATAAAATTTAATATGAAAAAGAATGTTCTTGTTATCTATATTATTAATTGGAGACTAAATCATTGACATTAATAATGTAGTAATCGATTCCTTAATTCATAAATTTTCATAATTTCGGAAGTTGTTGTCTAAAAACAATAGAAATTGAAAGTCATAAATTGAAAGTAAATTAAAACTGCTAGCCATTATTAAAACTCCACTTTTTACATCAAATAAAGTTGACACACCCGGATCTTTGTTGAATATAATAGTTATTTTTATGATTTGGTATTATTTTAAGTTGAGTGGTTTAATATAGTTTAAATCTTGTTTGTATGATTATATTACTTAATAATGGTATTGTTATAGGTGGATAGTAGTAGTAAAATATTGAATATGATTAATAATAATAATAATAATAATAATAATAATAATAATAATAATAATAA
>Ga0209489_106930_pt1 | contig 17536 bp, 9 predicted proteins | sample SiratrowhiteBW_FD_187527 | JGI IMG/M metagenome (GOLD analysis project Ga0209489, IMG submission 187527) | Root nodule microbial communities of legume samples collected from California, USA - Siratro white BW (SPAdes) (version 2) | ecosystem: Host-associated > Plants > Roots > Nodule | place: USA...
TATATATATATATATATATATATATATATATATATATATATATATAAGACACTTATTTTGGAATTTTATTTTCATTATAGCTACAAAATAACGAACTTCGTAAATTTACCTTTCTAATTTTTTTAATCCTGTTTGCAAATAAACTACTGCCATTAGTGCAATCCAAATTCAATACCATAATTTAAATTAAATAGTAGCTTTTCTATGTACAACAAACTAATCAATGACAGAGCAACATGCAGTTTCTTTTCAGTTTCAGGGCATCCATTCTCTTGGATATGAAAAAAAAAAAAAGATTTGATTTGGTACAAAACAATGGAAGGGAAAGTTGACAAAAAAAAACTTATAAATCAATTTTTCGAGTTTTTCTTTTATTTTTTCAGCTACATTAACCTTCCATATTGTGAGAGGTACATATTTTTTTTCGTATCTTATTTTTATGATAATAATAAGAATAATAAAATAGTAACAATTAAAAATCACATAAAATACTCATTTCTTAATCTTCTACTTTTTCTTTTTCTATTAAACAGATTAAAATATTTTTTACCCATGTATGAAATGTATCATAAATTGAAAGATAATTAGGGAGATTGGTGGAGAAAATCAGAAAATATTCAATATAAAATTCCATAGTGTTCATGTGGATGTTTGTGTGTTGACTGAGTGGTATGGTGTTATTAATATTATTGTCTTGGCTTAGTGTTGCTTTTACAGGTACCCAAACCCAGTGCATCCTTCAAAGCTACTGTGTGGTTCTTTCTTTTCAGTTTTCAATTTTGATTGATTGATGGATGAATGATGAATTGATGGTTCACTCCATCTCTTTTCCTTTCACTCTTTATGGGTCACAACTCGATGCATTCATTCTTATCTACCATCACATGTATGTCTATTTAAAGTATAATAATATATTATGCATACTTGCACCACTCTCAAATTGTTTTGAATGCATATCAATGCAAGTGTCAAGGTTTTAATATCATTTTTCACTTTCTTTATGAACGTGGATTTAAAAGAAAATAGATGTGATTTAAATTTCGTATTTGTTGAATAGTATTTGTTTTTTCATGGTACACAGATTCCTTTAGTACCACCTAGAACTAGAATAGTTATGATGTAAAGTTCTGATTTATCAAGTGATCTTACATGTGAGTTTCAGTTCGTAGTCATGTTAATGATGTCCAACCAGCATTAATTATAAAATTGGTAGTATCACTTTTGTATTAGAAATAAAATCTGAAATCTGCTGCTTATCATAATTATTTGTATTTTATTTCTTTTTTGTTATATATGTTTTATTATAATTCTAGTGGAGTTTCCCACCAAAAAAATCAATATAAAACTATATAAAAATTGAAAATTTGTTTTATTGATACATAACTATTTGAAAAATATTTCTTTTAAAAATATATAATTAATTTTAAAAAACGAATAAACGAGTTTTTCGATAAAAACCTCTTTCTCTCCCCCACTCTCCATCGTGATTTCTCTTTCGTTACTCATTTGTACAATCCTCTTTTAAGGTTGAAAATAAATAAAATTGGACCGACAATTTGTACTTATTTGTGAAGTTTTTAATGGAAACTTTAGTGTACAGTGACTTTTTAAGTTTAGAAAATAAGCATCAAATATAATGTTATAATCCACAGGTTTTTCTTATGTTGTATGGAAAATTTAAAAATTAAATAAAATTTAATTATAATATTTATTAACTATATATATTATTATTATACTAAATAAAAATAAATTAAGTACATAAAACTTTTAACATTTAAAAATATCATATTGAAATAAAGATGCATAATCTTTTCTTATACAATATTGTCAAACACTCATTTTTAAAAAAAAAAAGGTTTCAGATTATAATTGATTAAAATTTCAATTTATGCAAAATAAAAAATATATTTAATTTAATATGATATCAAGATTTATAATTTAAACTATATGATACTAAGAACAGATAAAACTATTTCCAAAATTTAATAAAAATGAAAAAAAAAACACGAAAATAATGTTTTCATTTGAAAACAAAAATTCCTATTTGTAATGGTAGCTTTGGTTCTCTTACATAAAAAACACATAATTTACTTTATTTCAAAATCTTTTTAGTATTTTTTGAAAGTTTTCTTCATATTAAGATCAAACAACATGCTGGAGATCTTCTACCATATAGGTACCATGCTCATGTAATGTGTTAAAAAAATTTATGCATGTAGATATCTTAGATGAATTGTTGTTTGTTCGTAATCTCATAGCTTTGTTGTCACTAATTAGAATTCTATTATTTTACAAATTTAAATATTACCCTAAAGTGTACACTGTTTATTTTTGTTTTCTATCCGAGATAAGACTTGATTTCAAATATAACCACATCTATAATTTCTGCAGTTTATAAAAATCCATAGAACGTCCACATGAATAACCAGAAGAGAGGTTTGCATCAAAGTGAATAACACGTTAAGAGGACAAAAAAAGTGAACCAAACACAGGCCTCTTGTGCATATGAAACTGCAGTGTACGTACCTGTGAAGGGGACAAGAAGTACTGCACATATACTATGAATTTGTGGCTAATATGGTTGGTGTTGCCGTGCATGGCATGGCTCAACTTGCATATACTTGTTCCTGCTGTCTACACATGAGACTCATAACTGCTTCTATTCACAAGTTACTTCCCAAAACTTTGTTTTCTGGGATGTTACAAGCAGGTGAGACAACATGGTGAGAGAAATATGAGAAAATCAAAAGCTTCACACACATGAATCAATGAATGAGGTTCTTGCAGAAGAGTGTGAGGGGATCTATGTTTCTTTAAATAGATAACTTGGATGTTTGGCATCAGATAATATTTTTTTTATTAAGTATATGGTTGTAAATTTGATTTATGGATTTCTAGAACTATAAGGTTGATTAGACTAAGCTCTTTAATTTGTACAATGAAAATAGCTACATTAATTTGATTTGACTGGATAAGTCAAACAGGCCACGCTAAGTTGATGAAATAAAGTTTCTAAAACTATCAAACTTATTTGGTTTAATATTTTCTAATATTAATTATGTAAATTAATGTAAAAGTATAAATTAAGTTACAAGCTAGATCGATAATTTACTGACCCATATGAAAATCCAGTCGAATTAATTTGACTTGTTTTTATTATTCTGTCTCATTTGATATTATTTGATATGAGAATACGACAGGTATAGGTAGTAATTACTCACTCTCAGATTTTATTATCCGTTTAGCTACCTATAGGGTTATCCGCAAAACCATAGCTGTGCTTTTTTTTATACATGTAAATATTTTTTTAAATTTTAAATAAAATTATTTAAAAAGATGTTTCTAAAATAGTCGTGATAATTTTGTTGGAGATCTCACAAAAGATTAGATCTTTCAATAATTTATAAATAATTATAAAATTTATTTTATAAATTAGTTTTGTAAGGTTAAGTTAGGATTAAATCTATTCTGATATGGTATCAGAACCTATCTTAACATGGAGGTTGGGCCTATCATCGGGCTATCTACTATCAAATTGCTATTGGATCACCCTTAAACAATATAATCTCATGTACTAGTAACCTATCATTGGGTCACTCAGTATCGGGTCGTTATTGGACCACCCTTAAACAATATAGTCTCATATATAGTCCCATACACAAGTTGAGCAACTTCAACATGAGAGAATATATTAGAGATGAAGTTAAACAGTCTCAGCATATGAGGATCAGCATATGAAGATGTGTTAGAATTTTATATCAATTATAAATAAGATCATAATAGATACAAATTTGTATTAAAGATTTCACTTAACCTATAAATGAGATGATAATCGATAGAAACCTAATTTTACAAATGAGTTAACTTAGACTTTTTATACCCTTCATTATACGTGTAATGGACAAAAGAATGAAATGTATGACCAACTATTATATATAACTAATTAATTTACCATAATTAATCAAATATATTGGAAAGTAAAATACGTATCATTTAATCTATCAGACTTTTTTTTATTTTACACATAATTATGTCCTCTAAATAATAAAAATTATTTGACGAGTGAGAAATATGTTCAATAAAAATTAATATGTCGAATGATATATATTTTATTTTATATAAATCCATTGGTTATAAGGTGCAATTAATGATATATCTTCAGTTTATTAGTTAAGCAACAAATGAACAGAGTGTATAACATATTTTTTGTACGACTAAGTTTAAAAAATATATATATGTAGACGAACATCGTTTTGTATCTAATTTTAAAATATAAAACCTAAAAAAATAAAAAGTATATCTTTTGGAAAACTACTTTTCTAAAAAAAATTAAAGAACTAAAAAATAATGGTGTGAAATTGATTGACAAAAAAATTAAGTCTAAATAAATCACGTATATAACTATTAATTACAATTTTTACATGATAAACTTCGATTCTGTACTTTTATAATAAAATATTTAATCACATGTTTATATTTTGATACACTTACTTATAAAATATATGGATACAAGGAATACAATATTCTTTTAATAACTAAATTAAAAATAAAAATTAAGAACAAACTAAATTTAAATACGAGAGATTGGAAAAATAAAAAAAAAACAGTATAGTTAACTTGAAGATGAATTGAACAAAGGATTTTAGGGCGGTGGAATATTGGCATAATGTTGGTGCCAAATTCCACAAAACCAGGATCCCCCATTTAAATAAGTTATCAGAAATTTGGAGAATCCAAATCTGATTTAAATACCTCACCATCAAACCTTTTTCCAAAGTGCACTTCCTTGAGACTTTGATCCTCCATTTTCCAATTACTATGTATTAACCAATATTTATATACTATTTACTTACTTTTAAATCTTTCAAAAAATCTTTGATCAAGACCAAAATAAATGTTCTATGTATTATAAAAAAACAATTGTAATAGTTAAAATATAATAATTAATAATTTTCTTTTAAGAATTGAGATTCATTATTTTTTATGATGTTACTATTTTTTTTATTATTCAGTGTTTTTTTTTATTTGGTGTATATGTCTCTAAAGTCCTTTTTGAAAATATAAGTAATCTTGTAAGACTATTATTTTTTTTATAAGATATAAGTAATGTTGTGAGATTAATATTTTTTATCATGTTACAAATTTTTCATATTTACAATTTAAAAATATTTTTTTTTCTTTTTTTGTTTGAAAGATGGGTGTATAACTAAAGTAAATTTAAACATAAATGAGATAATGGTGATATAATAAATGTGTAATTTATACCTTGACATATATTTATAGTATTTCAATAGATGTACTGATGGCAACAGATTGAATTAAGTGTGAATTTGACTATATACATTCATCTATGAAGTGAAAATTCATATTCATTTGTCTCAATATCTGACGAGTGTAAAATTTGTGTCCAGTTCACATTTTCATGAAGTAATGTATATACTTATCTATGATAAGTCTTTGTGAGGTGATATATTTCTTCTTCGACCTGTTTCAGATCGGGGTGTTTTCAAGTCTCAGTACCTCTACATACATCTCTTAGGCAATTTGCTTCTTCATATGAACCTACCCTTTCTTGATTTCATTTAGTAAAGTTAATTTTGCTTGCATTATTCGTTCATTTTTACAGATGATGTTATGTTCATTATTGGTAAACATTGAATGTTTTTACAAAAATCAATATGACTTTACAAAATTGATGTATTCTCTCTTTTTATAAATCTTTTATTTGTTATGAAAGATATTCTGTTTTTTTTTCTCCTTCATCTAAGTTTGTAAAAATTCTCTAATACTCAAATCATTTGATATGAGCTAAAAATAATAAAATATATAATAAATAATGCATATATGTAAAAAGATTTTTAATGATTTATACTTTGTGTCTTTTTTTGTCTTAATACTTTATTAGTCATAAATCATCCAAGAACAGTCATTGCGTTAGATTATGCTAGAAACATTACAAGAAATATCAAAATAAAAATATTTTATTTTATAAAACTTGTTGTCAATAAAAATTATTTTAAAAATAAAAAATAAAGTATTACTCTATTATAAGAATAAAAAATAAAATATGAATATACTTAAGGACGACCAAGTCCTAAAGTTTCCATTTGATGATAATGAATGATGATTTTTTATGTTAACTTATCTGTTTGAATTACAGAAATGAAGTTTTATTTTTTTTATAAGAAAATAATGTAAAATATATAAATATTTTTATTTAAATTTTATCCTTTTTATGTTCTCTTAACTAGATCCCACTTAGAAAACCATTTTTCTTTTATAATGTGGGTTTTCACAACTACGGGTATTTAAAAGATTTAATTATACAAATTTAATACATGATCTTCCATTTCGTCACCATATAAAAAAATCATATTGCCACAAAATATAAAAAAAATAACAAAATGTTTTATAAGAAAAAAATAATCAAAAAGTGAGAAAAGGTAATGCATAAAGGGAAAAAAAAATCTTTAATAAGAATAATCTAATACTTCTGTCCTCTTTTTAAACCATCGTGTTAAGTATTTTGTTCTTAAATATTTTGATGCATTTCACCATCCCAAGTAAACTAATTTTGTTGTTGAATCCTATAAATATCGTGTATAAAATTTATCATGGAAGCATGATTTTCGTTGACAAAATTGTACTGAAATGAGTTTTTAAAATTCATTTCATTCTTAGAAGAAAATGAAAAAATAGAGATAAAAATAAATAAAATGAGTAAGATGATGAAAATAAATGAAAAAATTGAGTAGAAATAATATAACATTAAAAAAAAAACATTTTTTTGGTTAAACTCTACTTTTCTGATTCTCACGTGTCCTATATATGTAAAGAGAAGAAAGAGCAGCTTTTTTTTGCCCATCATTTTTCAACCTTTTTTGTTTTTCATTCATAAATAGACAACCACTTGAATTTATTAGCCTTTAAATTATTTATGGAGTATAATAGTATATAACAAATGTTACAGAGTAGAAACTCAGTAATTTCTCATAGTGGTGTATAACATTTGTTACCAAGTAGGAACTCAGTAGTTTTTCAATTAGATGAAAATTTTATTAGGTTAATTTTAGAATTAAAATCTTTTAGGGATGTCAACATAAAGAAGTGTATAAATAAGTTGGTCCTAGATCACCAGTAACCCTAAATTGATAGTAATTGAATATAATAATGATGACAAATTTTAAATTTACTATAATATTTTTCTTACCATTGATCACAATGAAGCATGGGTAAAATACTAGGTGGATTACATTACAACAAAACCAAATATATTAGGAAAAGAAACAGCACCATTTTAATAATTTATAAATAGTTTATATTTTTTATATGTTCTTTTTTTCTCGGGCTCTTGTTATTTTGATAAGTTAAATATAAGTGTCGCATTTACTATGATTATACTTTTCTTAAGACAATTCGCACACACCCTTTTTTAATTCACATTATTTCAATATCTTTTGTTTCATGAAAAAAAAAAAAGGACTAGGAGAAGAAATTTAAGTGAATTTCTGTCTGTATTTTTTTCCATTAGAAAAATAGGCATGAGAGTAGCATTGTAGAAAAAGATAAGGTGTTAAAATATTAACTATCTTTGTTAATGTAAGTGTATATATTCATATAATGTGGTCCAAACTCCACATTCCCGATTATTTTTAAAGGTTAAAAAATACGTTCAATTGTTGAATTTTGTCTTCTATTTGTACAAAAGAGAAATGTTTTGACTTGTTTAAGTATTATTTTGGTCCCTTTAGGATAACCTCCTTTACATGTGATTTGTTCTTACTTTCTATTCACTTTCTAATTTATTCACCTTTGCTTTATTCCCTTTTAGGATAGATTAAATAATGATATATCTTTGTGATGTAACTTAGAACAAAATAATTATCAGTTAATAAAACTCTTCCAACTGATAACTATTTATTATTTTCATTTTAACATTTGAAAGCTATATTTAATATTTATAATTCTACACACAACCTACTTATTTTATCTTTAAATATCTACCAGAATAATTATAAGACTTATTATTGTTTTGTTGTAAACGCATATCTAACTGCCAAAGAACTTAATTCATAATTAAATGACTAGAATAATACCCCCAAATAAAAGAATGATCTAGCCTTTTCAGGTTTAATAGTGGACACGTGTTTATATAACAATGCCCCAATTATTGGTCAAAGATTATTCAATATCATGATCTTTGTAATTTATTTTCTTATTCAAAATCACGATCTTTGTAATTACTACATATTAAAAAAATGAAGCAAGAGATTGGTCAAAATAAAAAAGATTCATAAAGCACAACCTGAAACAGTGTGAGTGAGTGAGTAAAGAAACTTATCAGGATCAAAAGTCAAACTGAAAAGGCAAAAAAAAAAAAAAACAAGATGGTGAGTTCCAAAAAAGACCAGCTAGCAATGAAAACGAGGTCTAAATGTCTCTTATTAGTTGCTTTAGAAAACTTTGGTCCATAATAAGATGCTCACAGCACAATGAAGATATAGTATTGTGGTACATGCATTGAAAAAATGAATTAATGTGGCTTATCAAGAAGATGTGTAGAGCATAAATAAGGAGCCGACAAGGGTGTTTGTGGCGCATAGCATTAATTGGTTAAACAACTTGACATGATGAGCTGCGTTTGGCATATTAGCCCACTAATTCAATTAATGGGAACTCTATGCCATAGCTTCATAGCTTCATAGTTCTACAACTGTGTTCAGTAACTATCCCAATTGCACAGTATGAAAGTTCCAAACATTGTGCTTGACTTTTTGAAAACGATTGTTTTGGGTAGTAGGCTATGAACTTCTACAACTTTCTGTTACTTAATTTAATCGATTCGTTTAGAACTTTGTCCAACTAAAGCACAACAAGAAGAAGATGCATGCTTCGTGGTTTGTAAATTATTGTCATTGCCCTCTTGGCTGTCAAAAAGGAATTGCAACAAAATCAACTCCAACTTTTACTTTGAGATTTATCCTTTGAATTGATATTCATATTTTTATGTTGGAATGAAATAGGAGTTAAGAGTTTCAAATTGGATAAAAATAAATAATAAAAAACAATATGTAAGAAAAAAATATTATAATTTTTCATATAAATTAATCATCGACATAATTTATATAAGATTTTAGAATAATACTTATACTAATTAGGTTAAAAGTATTAAAATGATATGATGTAATTTTTTAGATTTATTAAAGTAGTGTAAATTTTTGTTTTACTAAAATGGATAAATTGTGTTGCTGGAAAAGGATTTCATAGAGAAATCTTATCACAAGGTTAAGATTTCATAAAGGAGTTAGAGATAAGAGTAATAATAGACCCATGATATGGTTTTGGTGTTTTTCTAATTATTTTAAAAGTTAGACTATTATAAATTTACACTACTTTTGTGCTACTAATTACATAGTAAAATTTTAGAGTAACATTCTAAAATTTTTTTAGAATAAAGGACATGTGAATGGGTACAAACGTTTTTAATGATGTAAATGGAACAACTGGATACAACTTAATGAGAATCATAGTGTAATCGAGGAAAATGGCAAATGTTTGTCATGGATGAATTATGCGTATTTTTATTTTCTTTTTGGTTGTGAAAGGAAAAGCATGGAATAGTGGTAAGGGGTTGATGTGATGAAGATCTTCAAATCTCTTCTTTTATATTCCCACTTTCTTGACTATAGCAACAATGGTAGATATGTATATGTGTAAGGTCATTTCAATACCTATCATGACCAAAGTGCTTTCACATGAGTTAAGGGTTCTATGGTGCCCTAATCATCTCTCAACAGTTTAGTTTTGTTGCAAATAGTAAGACAGGAATCATATCATCACAGCCTAAGCAAGAACTTTTTCATTCTATGAGAAGTAAATAGGGTAAGAAAAAGTGGATTACAAGAAAAATTTACTTGGAAAAAGCTTATCAGAGTTTGAATGAGGGTTTGTTCGTGAGGTCATTGTTTTCCATGAATATAGTGGATTTGAGTTGGGCATGTATTTTGCTGAATGTGTTGTGGAACATAGAGACTCTGCAACCTTTCTCATCATTTGACTCAGAAGAAGGAAATGAGAAACAGATGAAGCATCTAGGTCAGAAAAATAAATAAAAAAAACATTGTTTGATGGAAGAAAATTAAAATAAAATAAAATAATGATATTATCATATAACCGAAAAAGGAAATAACTAATCAAGAAAAGAGAGGGGGGAATAAATTTATTATTTTAATTATAATCTATTAGGTGTGTTTTGATTTCACTTATAAAATTAAGTTGAGTTTCTCAACCTGGGTGGAAAAAATTACTCATTTTCAAGTTAAAGCCAACTACGCTTTGAAGTGAATTTTGCTTTTAACTGGATCTGAAAAAAAAAATATTTTGGTAAATTGATTAATGAAGCTAAAAGTTATTTTAGGTGTTCCAACCGAAATTCAAACACATATTAAGATAGTTTACATAACACGTTTTGAAAAAATTATGTACGCAATATTTCTGTATGTAAGAGACCTACTTTTTTTCATGTATAAAAAAAATTCTCTACATTTCTACTCTATCAAAGAGTCAATAGTTTTTTTTTACTGGCTGATAAAAAATAAAAAATATTTTTTTCACTGAATAAAACATCAAAAATTGGTCCCAATATATAGAGACACTAATGGACAGGTCCTTAAGAAAAGCATCACTATAATGACATATTTTTTCAATCTTACATGACTTACATGCGAGAGACAATAAAAAAAATACTCAATTTAACCTTTTGAAAGATTGAAACATTAAGTAATAAATGTTTGAATACTTTTTTTATACGTAAATGAGTCTATGAATAATTTATGTCTTATATTTAAGTTTTTATGTCACTTTTAAAATCTTGTAAAAAAGAATTACAAAATCATTCATATAAATAAAAAAACTCTTATCAAATTCGACAACTCCTCTTTTTCATTATTACAAATATCACTTAGATTAACATCATTATTTCTTTTAATAAACTTTCTAAGTACCTCATACTATTGTAAACTTTTGTTATTGAAGATACCTATAGTGGTTTCATTCCAAAACTTTCTTTCATTTTCAAAATCTCCTCCCGTATAAGACTCTGGAATGAACACATCATGACAGATAAATTACATTCAATTCCATTGAATTTGTAATCGTTTTCTCAAACAAAAAACATGATTTATCATTTCAACTCTAAGAATATCGATTAAACTGTAATAAAACTTATTATGATTTGACATCACATAACACCACGTAATATTTAAGGATCCATTTTACAATAACAATTTATTCAAGAACCTCTGTCTCAATGTTTGAGGGACTAAATTGAATATTTATTCATATATTATCTTCCTACACATCTCAACCCATTCATCTACACTATTTATTTTTCCTTCAACAAATCAAGTCAAACCAAACTCCACAAACAAGATTCTCATATATCACAAAACAAAACGTTAACCTCAACACCCTTTAAAACATCAAACACAAAGGGGAAGCTACACATATACCTTCATGAGTTAACAATTATAACAAAATTACGAAAGTGAATAAAAAAAAGGAAAACATAATTTGTGGACAAAGAAGATAAAATTTGAAATGCTTATCATGCAAATATAACTCCATAACATGCAACTAATTGTACTCCTCACAATAGTGAAGGTATCTGTGTGAAAAGGAGAATAAATATTTGTCTCATATTAAATAATGTCATTTGAATCCCTAGTAAAGAAGATTAGATTTCAAGAAGAATACGTCATACAATAAAAAAAAATTCTACTCATCTTATTCAAATGCTTGTACAAATGCAGAAACTCTTTTAACGGAAGAGTATATGAAACATCAATAGATTGTGAAATTATTGAATAAATATTAATATTGTTAATTATAGTGATTTAGAAAAAGAAAATTTAAAACGCAATTGATGAATACATTTTAAACACACTTTTAGATTACTAATTTGTATTATATACCATACTTTCGATTTTAAGTGTTCATCATTTGAATAATTTTGATAAATGATTTCTGAAAGATGATTCCTAGATAAAGGTTATTAATTATGTATACTTTTACTCATTTTGACTAATCATAGGTGGATGAAGAAAATATTAATAAGAATATTTGAGATTAGAGACAATTCACTTAATTAACCATATCTCATCAGCGAATATTTTGTAATTGCAAATAATAAAACTAAGTGTTAATTTACTCAACATGAATGGTTAAGTAAGTACTTCGTGATTAACATTAGTAATCGTTAACTTGCTCACGAATAGACATTTAACTCCATAGTATTTATTATTAAATATTTACTATTTTTAATTTACTATTATGATATGTTATTGAGAGAGAAAGTTTCAAGTAGAATTCAAAAACCCTTTGCCATTTGCAGGTAGAAAGTGAATAATCCTTTTGCTATTTCAATTTCTCAATAAAAGAATTGTATACGGTTACTACAAATGATAGCTAATTAGAACGCAGTGGTAAATCAAAATAATTATACTATTATCTAATTATTAATAATTACGTTCGATAAAAGTATTAGTTTTATGATAGTTACTTTAAAAATTATATTTAAAATAAATTATATTAATTCGTGATATAAATCATTAACAAAGAGAACTTTTCTCTTCAATCCAAAGGATAAAAATAGGCGAACATTTCGATGCAGTACATAGATCTAGATATGGGTTCAACATTCCAAAATAACATTTCCTATTCACTTTACGTTATAAGTATAGCTTTTTTTAAGAGATTTCTGCAAGGACTAGAAAAAGTTATCAAAAGCAATACTATCATTTGTTTATTTCAAATTTTGATAAATTATTTATTAATTATATATGGAGAAAATAAAATTATGACATTCTTTTGTTCGAACCATAATACAGGGTTTTTGTGTCGAAAACTAAACATCCATTAAGGAGTAAAGAGAAACAAACTTCAAACGAGAAGAAATGGAAAGAAAACTGAGACAAAAATAATTAAAATATTATTTCTAAAACATGAATAATAGAACAAAAGAAAACTAAGGTAGAGTTTCAATCCTATAATGATCAAGGAAGAATATGGCATGTCATTAGGGATTGTCACTGTTTCTATGTTAATAACCACTCATGGTGGAAGTTAGGAAAAGTTCAAACAAGGAAATAATCAGAGTAGACTTCTTTCATATTTGAGGGTTCAAAAATCCTTGGATAGACCTTTTTGTCAACCCCATATATAATAGAAATGGAGTAAATTTTTTAACATCCTTTAAATTTCTCTGTACATATTCTCTTGTTTCAAAATAAATAAATATTCGATAATATGAAAGTTATGTATGAATTTCCATTAGGAAATAAAAGAGATCGGTCTACAAAAATTTGAGGGTGCAAGAGATTGGATCAAAGAAATTACATTGCAGAATCATTTGGAAGAAGTTGGGCCTCATTTGTGAGCTCAGTCCAAATTTGTATAAAAGGTACCTAAATTTGGATCCTAAGGCTACATGGGGCATTTAAGTTACTCCAAACGTAAGCAAGACAATTACTTTTCTGCACCCCTATGTTTTATTCCTGTACCACCATAGGGTGTTCGAAAAGTCCAAAATATCTACGTTTTGGATATTTTTGGATTCAAAAATTCCAAAAATAGGTTTTCGATTCTGAAAATATATTCCAAATTTCACATTCCTAATTCAAAATGTATTTTTAGATTTTGAAATTCAAAAATATATATTTATTTCTACCGTTAGGCTTTGTTTGGTTTGGTTGGAAGAGTAAATTTGAGGTAATGAATTTGATTAGATTGTGTGAGGATAAAAGGGTTGTTTGGATTAATGGATGGATGATAAGATTTGAAGGGATTTGAGAAGATTGATTATGAAAGTTTGGGAATGATTTGATAGATGTTAGAGATTTGTTTTCATTTTTTAAATTGATATATTTATGAAATTACTAATTAGCCCTTGTGAAATAAGATGGTAAAAAATTAAAATAAATTAGATTAAATTGATTTTACTATAAAAAAATATTATTAAAATTATTTAAAACATATCTTCTAAATTATTTAAAATTAAACATAAATCCTAAATAATGCAATAAAATCACAAATTTATTATTTTATTAAAATATACAATTTAGTCTAAATCATAATTAACTGAAATCTATAAAAAAAAAATTCCTACAATCTAAACTACTTTTTTTATTAAAATTTCCTGCTATTTTTGTAAGTATAAATTATTTTTACATATTATTTAAATTGAAACTTTTAAAATTATTAGTCTAAATAAAAATAGTTTACAATTTGTATTTCTTGAATATTGGTACATATTAATAATAATTGTAAATATTTTCTAAAATTTTATCTTTTTATTAATTCTTTTACTTAAAAATTTAAATATTTTTTTACTATATTTTTAAGAGATTAAATATGAATTTTTTGAATTCTTACTTTATTTCTATAAAAATATTATTAAGTTATAATAAAAGTTATATAAACAGTCTACTTAAATTAACTAAAATAAATGAAAGGTGTACTTAAATTTGAAATAAAGAATATTAATAGATAACATTTAATTAAAAGTAATTATTCAAAATTAAATACTCTTATTAACATATATATGATTACCATTAAATGTTATATTTGATATTTGTTTATTTTTAATCATTTTGTAATTATCTGTTCTTAAAATATATTAGTAAAAATATAAATAATATTTTGTATTTTTTTATTAAATACTTTTTATTTTAGTTATGTATCAATACTTCAAAATACTGTGTAGCATTTATTCTATTTAAAAGTCATCAGCTACTTATAAAGATATTTTGTAATTTCCATCTCATTTACAAGGATTATTTCATAATTTTTCAATTTCGATAGCTTAAAATATCTTCACATGAACCATGAACGAAAATCCCATCCTGGAAATCTCCCTTCATCCATCCTCCCAAATTAGATCAACCAAACAACCTTTATCCACCAAAATCTATCATCTTGAATAGTAAATTATTCCAAATCGATCCAACCAAACATACTCTTAAAAATATATTGTGAATTGTACCATCTAAAACAAACTTTTAAATTATATAATCTATCAATATATCTTGTAATGTATAATTCAAAATACATTTTCAAATTATACAATTTAAAAATATATTATAAATTATATAATTTAAAAATATTTTTAAATTGTGTAATCTAAAATATATTTTTCGATTAAAATATATATTTTAGATAGCACAATTTGTGATACGTTTTCGTATTATGTAATTTAAAATACATTTTAAATTGTAGATTATACTGCATATTTTTAACCTATCAATAATTTACACCTTTCCTACACCTATGAAAGTGCAGGAATAAGGTATGGGGTGCAGAAGAAATAGTCCACATGCAAATTCCATCTAAGTGCAAATAAAAATGTAAGGTTGAAAATATACCATTAAAATAATGAGAGAATTTTACAGTGGAGAAAGCATATGAAAGAGTTAGATTTGTAAATACCTAATTAATAAGATTAATAAGATTTGTAAAAGTCATTTGTTTTAATCATATTTAAACTACTTAAAATTACATTTTCAATTGCAAAAGTAAGATTAAATATCAAGAAATATATTTTTTGTCGCCAATCTGTAGTTTTAATATTATTTATGTACTTATCCGATAGTAATGAGTTTATCTAGTGTAATATTTTTTGTTAACGATCAAATCAGTGTAATATGGGTAAAAGATTATCTATAATTGGTAATGTGTCACCATGAAAAATAGTTGCCAGTAAATTTAACACAAAAGAAATTATTAATGTTTCACCCAAAAATGTAGGCACATTTTTTTTTTTTTTTCATTTCAACAAGAGTGATCACTGTGATTTTAAAAATAAATGAGCTACAATAGAATTAGTTGATGAAATTTAGAACGACTAAAATGAATTACAGAGAATGTGCCAGACGATTTTATCATCACATGAAATATGAAAATGTTTTGATTTAGAACAATACTTGAAATGCAAATGCAACTCTTGAAATATGGGGGATAAATATTTTTCAGATATGACAATTTTATCATATAAATAACATCATTTTATTATATTTTCCGTTAATCAAATCAATATAAAATAGAAATAAGATATAATTTAACTTTTAAAATAATAGTATAATTATAAAAATAAAATCTTAAAGAAAATAAATCTTATTAAAATTAAAATAAAACAATATTTTTTAATTTGAAAATAATAAAATACGGATCATAATAAGATGCTGTAGAACTTTAACTATTATAAATAATTATTTTCTTTTTTGTGTCTACTGCGACGAAAGTTTAATTATAACTAAAATCTCATGTAAAATTCTCAAATTTTTATCCCTAAATCAATTCTAATAATATTTATTGCTACTTTTTTTTATCTGTGTATGAATTGTACAATATTGTTTACATATCAGTTTGATTTCAGTTAAAATTCAAAACCATCAAATTTAACTGAGCCTTTTTAGTTAATTCTAATTAAATCAATCAAATTAAGATTGAGTTAATTTGATTCAGTTCTAAGAGCTAGATTAAAGATAAAATATTTTTTTTTAGTTTCTAGTCTCACATAATTTATTATAAAAAAAAATTGAATTTAATGTTACCATCAATTATAAATACGTTTTTCTCTTAAAAAAAGTTAGACAACAGTTAGTTTCAAGCAGTAGTATTATTTTTAATAAATAGATAACCTTTTCTATAATCATAATTGTGACACTCCTGCATCTCCAGAAGCATATTTTCTTTTTTCTCTCTCCTCCATGCCTCCCTCTTCCATTCTCAAAATCTCTCTCCCTTCTCTCTAACTTTTCTCCCTCCATACGTCATCTGTTTTAGAATCTGATCATACCCCTACAGTACCTGATGAGTTAAGGATCATTTCTAGCCGATTAGAATTTCAAACAGAGTAAGTCCATATTTGCTCTAAAGATCCCTTAATCCCTGTTTTTTCTTAGGTTTTTGTCATCAATCTTAGTAGGGATAATTGAGAAAAGTATTTCTCTCAACTTAATTAAGATTATACTGAAATTTAGTTTTGTTCTAATGACTTGTTCTATATCCCTAAAGATTGGGTTAGTGCCATTAGCTAGTTTGGAGGAATTGTTTTGGAAAATTGTCACCAGATAAGGGAAGCTAGTAACTTATTTTTAAACTATTTAGTTACTTTTAAATTGAACTCAAAGATAAAAACTTGAATATGTGATTATCAGTGCTCAAGTCTTTCTTGCAGGTATGACTGGTCCTTGAGCACTGAATAAGTTTGATTATCTTGATTTTTGTGTGATTAATATATCCTATTTGAGTAATGATGTAAAAAAATAGTATGCAAGAATTTTTGCTTTTTGTTTGATGGATTGAATATGACTTGTGATAAAACTTTGATATGTTTTAAAAGTTTGAGAGCATATATTGAATAAAATATGCCTTTATGCATGATTGATTGAGGAATCGTTTTTGAATGAACGTGAATTGTTTTGATTTGGAAAATGAGTTTGATGAATCTACTAGATATATGTTGTTATAATGTTAAAGA
>Ga0209489_106934_pt1 | contig 17525 bp, 8 predicted proteins | sample SiratrowhiteBW_FD_187527 | JGI IMG/M metagenome (GOLD analysis project Ga0209489, IMG submission 187527) | Root nodule microbial communities of legume samples collected from California, USA - Siratro white BW (SPAdes) (version 2) | ecosystem: Host-associated > Plants > Roots > Nodule | place: USA...
TACCTTCACATCATATATTTGAGCAGCATCTTTAGCCTTGGAATATGTCTGCTCCATGGCATTCCAAATCTCCTTTGCAGAATTAAGAAACATGCAAGTATCAGTGATTTCTGGGATCATGGAGTTCTATAGCCATGCCATGATCATAGAATCCTCTTCATCCCATTTTGGAAATTTCGGATCATCTGCAGGAGGAGCGTCGTCAGTCAAGTGGTGAGCTTTTCCTTTACCTTTCAAAGTTCTGCTAACAAGCTGGGCCCATTTCAAATAATTTTTTTCGGTCAATCGATAGGTAGTGTTGAGGTTCTGTAGTTGTTCTTGATTGGTCATTACTCCAACAATTGGGGCTGGGAGTTCCATGTAGTGAACAAAATATGACGGCAAGGAACAATAGCAAGGCTGAGAAGGTAAAGAAAAACGTTGACAGCAATGAAGGCTATCCTAAAAGAGATGATGGACAGCAATAGGAACTGCTGTCTAGGGTTTGGTCAAGTGCAGTCAGAGGCGACGCGAAGGTTTTGTTTGCGACAGCAATGAAGGCTACCGTCTAGGGTTTGGGTGGGCGCAGTCAGAGGCGGCTCCCAGGATTGTTTACGACTGATACCATGTTATAATTTAGGGTAGAAAAAATATCACTCTTATTCATATCATGCTGAGATTACAATTCATATATACAAGGCTAGAAAGCTATGTTAGGAAGTATAATAAAACCACCTAATCACCCAAATCCCTATGATTGTGGGATACCATCATTCACTATAATTATAGTATGCGAAATAAGGAAATAATAAAACACAAATACTACAACTAATAAAACAGATTCTAACACCAATGTATAATTACCATGAACTCCAGGATCAATTTTTAATTCCTCCATGATTTTCCTTAATTTTTCACCCTTCTGAATCTCTTCATCTCCCAATCTTGCCATATTGGCCTGGTCAAGGCTCCCAGATCTGCTGTTCTGTCTCCCTCCTTCGTTATTTCGTCTTCCTTTCCTTCATATTTTCGAGACAGGGCACCAGGGACCCTATTGGTGGCTACCTTTTTGTATATTATCTCAAAATTCATACCCAATCAGCTTGGCTAGTCAGTTTTGTTGATTTTGAGTTGTTATTCTTTGTTCCGTATAAACCGTGAATCTCCTTCCTAACAAGTATGGCCTCCAATGTTGTATGGCTAAGACCAACACTATCAATTCTTTCTCATAAATTGATTTGTTCAATGTTGATTCCGATAGTTTCTTTATGAAATAGGCTATAGGTCTCCTATTCTGCATTAAATCAGGATATCATCAAAGAATACCAATGCAATTTTTCTAAGAAATGCTTTTAATACCACATTCATGGTGCCTTGAAAAGTAGCGGGGGCATTGGTTAGGCCAAAAGGCATAACCAAGGATTCATAATGTCCTTCACGAGTGCAGAAAGCGGTTTTCTTTATATCCTCCTCATGCATACAAATTTGATGATATCCCGATTTGAGGTCCACCTTCAAAAAATATCGTGCCCCATGTAGTTCATCACCGGTATGGAAAATTTATCTGGAATCATAGCTTGGTTTAGAGCCCTATAATCCACGCAAAATCTCCAACTGCCATCTTTCTTCTTTACCAAGATCACTGGACTCGAGTATGGGCTGTTATTGGGTCTTATAATTCCTATTTTCAACCTTTCCTCCACTTGTTTCTCAATTTCTGCCTTCAACAAATAAGGATACCTATAGGGTCTTACATTCACCGCCTGCACTCCTGGTTTAATGGGTATTTTGTGATCTATTTCCTTGCTAGGTGGCAACCATTTAATCTCTTCAAATACTCCTCTGCACTACCTCAACATTGTTTTCCGTTCTTGCCTTTGCTAGGGCTTTAATTCACCCTTCCCTTCGTTTTTTTTCAACCCCTTGATTTTGTCCAACCTCCCATAACACTAAAACTACCGCTATCTCCCGCTCTTTCTTGAGATTATGTGGACTCACTAATGTTCTCTTCAATGATTTGTCCCCTTGAATAGTCACGGTTCGTTCTGGGTTGGAGAAAATCATGGTTACTTTCTCCCAGTTCACCTTTACTTCTCCTAGGTTTTCCAGCCAGGCCACACCCAGAATCACATCCACCCCTGCCAGTTCAAACACATAAAATGTCTCCCCTATGACAATGTTTTTCAAATTTAACTCCAAGTCCCTGCAGCGACCACTCACTACCCTCTTTTGTCTGTCCCCTTGCCTCACGCAATAAGTGGAAATGTCCTCCACTAGATGCACTGAATAGACTGAGAATGAATTGATTCTACTCTCATATCAGATTCTTATTCAAAAGAACAAGTCTTACAAAGGAAAATATCCTTTCACACAAGAATTGCTCCTATCAACACTTACACTCAATACGCCCGATCCCCTCACCTACTTGTCAAGAAAATATAGTTTCAATCCAACCAAAGCTTGGGGCCAAAAGGAATTACATAAAAGTGTCATATTAGTAATGACTAATTTGTTATGGAGAAAACTCCTACAATATTATCATCAAGTATAACTACATAAATATCAATTTATTTCATGAATTCAGTAGTCTTGTGTTAATTGATGTTGAATTAGACCAGAAAGTTCATGAAAGGAAACTATTGAATACAGGTCTCCAGAAAAGGGGGACAGCCTTGTGCATGAGGTGTTGCCATTGTGGGTCTGGTCTCTCCTAATAAATGGAAAGTAATATCCCAAATGGTCAAGAACAAAGTAATCAAATCAAACCACTATTAAAATTATGTGAACTCTAATTAACTTCAAGGCTTTGTGTGTGCTTCTGTAGCAACTAAATGAAACTATAATATAGATATATGATTATAATAAGGTTGCCATGTGCAAACTTCACGTCTCTGATAAAAGGTTTTCAGGGAAACTAACATTTATAAATTTCTATCGCCATAAATAAGTAATAGATATGTGCAGGACAGTCATTTATTAAAACTGAAGCCAGTGAAGACAATAAACATGATAAATGAATCATAACTGGAGGAAAGAAGCGAAACTAGTGAATCATAAATTCTGAATAAAACCAACAAGGTAAGCTTTATCACGAGATTCATTAAATATATACTATTGAAGAAAAGGCAAGGAAAGGAAAGCAATATCATGAGGTTTATTAGTTATTATGTACTTGTAAATCTGAAAGAAAAAGTTTTGAGCACCTTCTATAAGTGGAGACTCCATTTTTGATATGTGATTGATGTTAAGAGACACATTAGTGTGAGCTCTAAAGAGATGCTTTCCTGCTAAACTGATATGATTTACAGAATAGGAATCTTAGTGAGTCAGCAAATTTAATGTCTCCTTTGTTGTTCATTTGTTTTAGCATGTAATGGAAGAAAAAAAGAAAAAATGGTCTTATGGTAACTGAAGGATCTCCAAGTGCTGCAGTGAAGACAACAGAAGAAGGCTGATTAGGTGCAAAAGATTGATTGATTCACAAAATGACAACTCAAAGAAATTGGCGAAACCAACAAACTGTTGTGGAAGATTAAGCTAAGAAACTGAACTACCAATGCAATAGCCCCCACTTCAGCTTTCAGCTTTTATATACTACAAACAGAGGAATTCCCCAAAGTAAAACTTTCACCACATTATTAGCCTAAAAAATTTATAGTATATAAGAAAAGCTTTCAAAACATGTTCAGGAAAACAAACCATCTCTTAATACTCTGGAAATTTCTGTTTATTCCTTCTGCTGAGTGAACAAGAGCCTACTTGGGTTAGCTGGTATTCTATGCAAACTTCAAAACAAAACTGGACACTCACCATTTTCTTTCCTAGTTAATTTGGAAGCCTTTTCTCCATGCTAGTTGTTCATAACAAATTAGCCTTGACACCTCTTCTGTTGACAAGATTCGTGTCCTAGAAACAAAACATAAGAAGTCCAACCAATGAGAAATCAGGAATTAGAAAGAGAAAGGAAAAAATACCATCTATGTTGCTTAACAGCATAGAAATGCGTTAACAGAAAGTAGGGCATATTCATTCCCACTCTGCCTGATGTGGTGCTTATGCATCTTCAAGGCATTGAATATCAAAACAAAAATGTCTTGTTTTTCAAAAAACAAGGGGATATTGGTTTTGATGATTTTAAATACTCTCTACATATATCTTATTCAACATCAAACAAGGAATTAATGCTACAAAAGAGATTAATATATCCTCCTTAAAAATTAAAATCAGAAAAATGTATTAAAGCTATATACAATTACATACCAAACAAGGAAACCCTCTTTAAAGAAATCATAGACGAAACCAGTACCAATTTATAGCATTTGAAAAGGAAGGTCCTTTGCTTTACAATTGAACGTAGTTCAATTTTTACTAATGAAAGTTTCCTCTCTTTATATTTCTCTCGTTTCTCATTTCTCTTCACTCTTTGTATTTCCAATTACATACTACTCCCATTGTGCATATCGTGTGTTGCATACTTTGTTCAGCCTAATTTTCTAAACACATACTACTCCCATTGTGCATATTGTGTGTTGCATACTTTGTTCAGCCTAAAGAAAAATATTGGTGAATGTCCAAGATAGTAGGACATATAGATTTCTTATCAGTCATGATGACAAGTTAGTGTCAATGTTGTTACTCAATAAAAGTTTCCAAATTTAGGCGTCAAAGTTCTTATAGGTACCACCCTACCTTCATTGGTAACTGTTAGTCTACAGGCCATCTAATTTGAACAGAGGTAGTCCTACATGAAATTACAAATTATAACTTGTTTTCCCAAAGATATCTTCATAGAAACTGCCATCCGAAGTTAGATTAGACATAAAGATACATGTTAAAAACTACTTTTGAGAATCTTAATATTCTATTTATTTTGTCCTTTATTAGGAAAGTTCTTACTTGTATGCTTCTAGGTAAGTTATAGAACGATTGATTTTTAGCCGTATATAGATGTAACTGGGTTGGACAAAGGATTTGGTTCTTCTTCGGTATTCTCTAGCTATTAAGGTAAAACAATCTAGATTTGTTTATCACTTATGAAGCTCGGACACGCCTTTTTATATGATGTGTCTCGTGTTCGACACGTATCAGACACCGACACGCATACAACACTCGTACGACACGTATCGATGAAGTGCCTAATTCAAAAGATATTTTTTTAGGTATCTAACCATTCTAACATGGTTTGAACACAAGTTTAAAAGGAACTAATACAATAATTTTCTAAAAACTCATAAACTTATTATAGAGAAAAGAAAGAAATCCTATATATAATCAAGAATATTTAGATTATATATGTTTCTTTTCACTTTTTGGATTTTAGATAGATGAATTAGATTCATTTTTTGTTATATTTGGCTAATCTTATTCATAGATGGTTTTTTAATACATAAATCTTGATTGTCAATTTATATAATTCATAGTGATATAATATATAGATGTGTCCCAATGTCCTATATTTTGTTGATAAGTTTTATAAAGTGACATTTCTTTTACAATCATTCGAGCATTGTGACTCAATACCTCAATTATATCGAAGGATCACCAGGCTAAGGTTTCCTTCTATAATCCTTACACCATGGTGATTGGGTCTCTCAATAATAGCCTTTCATCTTGCACACGGAATTCACCATGACACTAACAAAATTCTAGGTTCATTTTAAAGAAAGCCTTGTGATAATAATGTAAATGAATGAATCGTGTACGTATATAAATTGTGCATCTATACTTATATAACATTCAAAACTAGAAATTAATTTATTTATCTATATAGCATATAAGCCTTAGAAGGATCTCACCGTAGACATTGATCGTGATTATATCAATCTTGTTGATAAATTTTTGAAAATGACCATTTTTTAGAATCATTAAAAATTATGATTCACATCCTTAAGTTTATTGAAGGAGCACAAGGATGAGGTTTCCTAGTATGTTCCTTACCATAGTGATTGAATCTTTTCAACAACCTTATATCTCACATATTGAATTCAAATCACATCAACAACGTTTTAGGTTCATTTCGAAGGAGGTATCGGGATATAATGTAAAAGAATGAACTATATACCTATATAAATTCTATTTTTATACTCATACCACATTCCTCGTCTTTTCTTTATCTACATCGTATTTTCCTTGGAAGGACCCTTACCACAGACTTTTTTATGATTCCATCTCTCATTGAAAAATTTTAAGAAATGACACTTTTTCGCTATTAAATTGTTCTTTTGTGAAATGTTTCCCATGCGTGGGTCGCGTACCACCATATATCAAACAAATATTTGAAAATTAATTGTTTCTAAAAACCATTCTAAAGATCATCAATGATCACTTAAAGTTTCATTCAACTTCTTATTGATACGTTGATGGTCACACCATGGTAATTGGCCATTGTTGAAGAGACATGCGACAAAAATAGCATAATTCGGATTAGGTTTCGATCACAAATGAATTTTTATAGAACTAGATAATCACAAATCCCTTTTGTGATTGTTCATGTTTTGTCCTCACGCCAGCACATTGCCTTGTGCATATTTTTCATATCACCTTTGATTGGTTTTATGAATACTTGCTACAAATGTCTATTGGCACATTTGGAAACTAAATAAGGGCATTATATCATACCTTGTGTTAGACTTGAATATTACACAACCTTTCCAAATTAAATCCCTTTATAATGTTTTTTAAGGAAACTTGAGTTAAGGATTTTTTACTTGATTTACCTTAAAACTTGACTAATAGTCTATTTGTAAGCATTAAGACTTCTTTATTTACTATGAAACCTTTGAGTCTTTCTTTGTTTCCATATGACCGTGCATGTACCAAACACAGGACTTAGCCTTCTTCCAAACATGCCTTTAGTCTAGCCATGTTAGCACTGAGGGCATTATTTCTTTACCAAGGCACCTTTGTGACTTCTTCGTTTCCATGTGACTATGCATGTACACATACCAAGGCACATTTAAGTCTTCCAATTTGTTTCTACATGATTTTGCATTTCAGATTCGAGTCGATGACTTACGCCTTACCATGTCATTACTCACCATTGAGATAAAAGGGCCTCATTTGATTCAATTCTTATATAAGGAACTAGACAATATGACTAGTACATCTACTAGTTAATGGAACTATTTTACAAATAGTCTCTTATGGATTTATTTTTGCTGAGATTTTTTTGTTAGGAAGAACTCGTTAGAGTAGACTACAACTTCTTTATCTCGATGAAATGGTAAGAATGGCTATTCCAATGCCAAAAACACTCACGGTACCCAACCAAATCATGGAATTGCACCTAAAATTTCATACTCCACTTTTCCATCTAAGGAGTTGGTTCTATAAATGACACTTAAATTGTTGATTCACCTCATGATCTTCTCCATAATTATCATGTTAGTTGGAAGAATACCCTTCTTCTCAAGCTTCAAGATTTATATCAGCATCATAATTCTTAAAAGTAGATTTCTTTCAAGGTTAGAGATAATGGAAATCGAGAAACGGAGTATCGTGCATTTATTTGCAAATAATCTCCCGAGGATTCATTTGCATTGCGCTTTTTCCTTGGCAAGAACTAGTTGGGATAAACTATGTCTTCTTTATCTTGACGAAATAGGCATAATCACTATCCTAATGCCAAAAATATTCATGGTACCCCCATAGACATGTACGTAAAATTCCATCGTTCACTTTTCAAACGAAGATTGGATCTATCTGTGACACTTCAATTGTTGCTTCACCCCATGATCTTCTATATCCTTATCAAGTTTGTTGGAAGAGTTCCCTTGTTTGGAGGATTCGAGATTCATATCAACATCTTAACTCTCCAAAGGAAAGTTTTTCTTGTGTAAGAGAATAAGTAAATTCAAGCATAAATTGAGATCTCAAAGCTCGTATTGAGCTCAAAGGGAAGTCCTATAGGAAGGCTATAAGATTATTGATGTTTTACAATCATGAATGGTTGTAGGTGAAAGAAACATGTGAAGAAGAGTTAAAAATGCTGAGGTGGATGATTAGACATCCACGAATATATCCAAGACAAGGTTAGAGTAAAACTTATTGAGGAGAAAATGACAATGAATTGGTTAAAGGTAGTTTTGTTCGTATGCGAAGAATGTCGAAAGAGACTTCAATAATCAAAATGGATCAAATGAAAGACAATACATCAAAAAGTAGCATACTAACCTAATTAATCCTTGCTCTAAATGGTTTATTGAGTATTTTTTTATGGGATAATTAACACAAGAATTTTCTTGTTTACTTTCAAACAAGTTTTTCTGTATGACAAACTAACCTAATTCCTCCTTATACTCAAACTTCTCCCAAGATTATAAGTATTGTGATGTTTATGCAAAATGTATATTCATATCGTAGTTTGTAACCAAATACCAGATAGCATGACTTTACAAATAATCTTACCATCACGATGTATAAACGTAGTAACATGATATTATAAAAAGATAATCCTATAATAGCAGAGAGACTTTCATATCTCCAATTGACTTCAACAATGTATAACAATATTATTATATAGCAGCCATGAAACTAAAGTCTATGTATGTATGTATTTCCCTGTTCTCAAATCCAACATCTGCTCATCACTGTTTCCATCCAAAAAGGACAAAAGAAAAGAAACAACATAGATATTATAGGGAACTAGCCTAAGTGTACGACATAAAATAAAACTGAAGTAGAAGGATATAATTCAGATAAAACTTATTTAGTAGCATTGCAGCATTGCAATTAAATCATGATAACAAATCCTCTTACAGAAGGGAACTCATTATTGCAGACAATATCCCATTCCATGCTTGAAGATACTGATTTATGGTTCTCCATGGGATTCCAACTGAGGGTCTACAAGCCAAATTTTCCATAATTAGAACGAAATAGGAATAAGGTACAATAGACAAAGTCCACACACACACACACACACGCAAGAGAGAGAGGTGTCTGTGGGTATGCAAATATGAATAGTTGATATCATTTAAGTAAAAAAGGTGATGAGTTATTGACAATATTGCTAATGATCAGTCCTTTAATTTGATTGCATGCTTTGTTACCTTAAAAACTCATTCTTAGTCTGTACTAAAACTTGGAGAATATAGTTGATCTCCCACATAATTTGCTGAATAAGAATATCTTGTCACAATATGTTAATTTAATACTTGACCATATTGATCTCTAATTATATGGCAATTCAACATTGATTAGGGATAATACTCTCAGCATTAATAATAATATATAAAGTAAGGGAGCTAGTGTGATTTTTCAGTCATCAGGGATGTAAATGTAATTAGTCCTGATCTTAAGGGAGTTCAATGAAAAAAAAAGTTATACAGACTGCATTAAGATAATGCCAACTAATGCACTCAAGTTAATTAATCCCCCCAAAAAAATAGTTACCCGTTGAAGCATCTGCAGGAGTAAGAACTAATTGGAAACTGCTGGAACAATCACTTGTGTCGCTTCTGTTATCATCCTCCTCCAATGCTGGTGCTGAACCAGAAACTGCATTCATAACAGTATTTCCATCTCCACGTTCCACCAAATTCTCCCCATTTCTGCTGCTCTGTAGTACCAGAAGCACGAGATAATACAAGTTTAATATCATATAGAATACTAAATTATTTTTTCCTACCTATAATTTTATTTTTAGTCAATTATACATGGGTATGAACAAACCAATGTTTACATCAACATATAGATACACATGCATGTGCTAACTAAAGCTTGACAAACAATAACTAGTGACCTATATTTCTTTTGATGAGAGAACCATTGCGAAACAAAACTAGAACCAATAAATAATGAGAGGAAAAAGTTAATGAGAGGATGAATAGATTATACCTTTCCATGCCCATGGACACAATCACAAATTCTTACAATTCAAATCATTTTAGATTTATTTGAAACAAAAAAAGTCTTATGTCCAAATATTGTGTGCCACAAGAAAGTAATGAATTGTCTACAGTAATACATTTATGTGTTCGGGAACAACTTTCTTTGGAGAATAATTACTTCTTTCCAAAAATTCTTTCAGGAAACTAGGCAAAAAGTATATTATTCCTCCAAATTAAATTCAACCAAACATACACTAAATCATCCTTTTTGTGTATGATAGAGTATATTACTTCGAGAGAGAGAGTTAAAATTTGCAATATAAAGTAAACATGACTAGTTAAGTTGTACAACACATACTCCAGTTTGGATCATTTTATCATGCAATACCTCTCCTACTGTTGACTTGTCAAATAGGTTTGGTTCACCATCTTCATACAACCAAAAAGACTTTAACAAACTATCAATGAGCGGATCTGTTTCCTGCAAAAATATTTTATTAAAACAAATAGTCAAGCTGTTGATAGAAAAAATATTGTATAGGATAATTTATATTTATAAAAAACATGCAGTCATTGGCAACTCTATCACAATTCTCCTAGTGTAATAATGAGACTATTAGAAGTATAACTAAGTGAATTTCAACTTAGCCACTGCATTTGAGATTACCTCACTAAATTCAGATTTTTCTTCTGGACTATTGACATTGGAAACCTCAGTTGTTTTCTCTACTGGTGTCATCACCACGTCTTGATGTGGAGATGAAAGCTGTTGCAATTCACCACATGCCTCTGGACGGGAAAATGGGAATAGGAATTGTGGCAGTTGACCACGTACTTCTTGGTGTGCAGATGGTAAGGAAAATGCTGGCCATTGCCCAGTTCCCTGCTCAAAAAAATACATTTATTAAAATATCCAACAATAAAAGTTAAACCTTCTCAGAAGCAAACTAAAATATATTAGCTGAAGTAATATTCATTACACGTGATGGCATGAAGTTGCTTCCCATGTTGAATGCTTGAACTGCAACAAAAATAAATAAATGAAGAAGAGGGTAACAAGTGGGGGGGGGGGGGGGAGGCAGAAGGCTCTGCTTGCATTGATTGACCCTGAATATGCCACCCAAACTTTATTATGAAACATCCAAGTTATCAGTGAAAGAATATTTTTACTTGTCTTCTATTCATATAATCAACTATCAAAAACATATTTAAGAATATAATCAAGGCTTCTAATGTACCATGTTAATCTTTCAGATGTTTAAGCTTAAATGACATTGATGTCCTCTTTTTTAGCATGTTAAAATACTTTACTTCAAGTGAATGTATTGAATGGAGAAAATTACATGACAGAAAAATTGAGTATCTTTTGTTCTAAGTTGTAAAATATTAGAGATGCTTTTTTTTCTGATAAAAAAAATCAGATGAGAAGCAGAAATTTAGTAATGATTTTTAACAGACATAAATAATTGTCATCCAAAGAAAGTATAAGATTGTCAGTTAACTAACACCTAGTTCCAACACTTAATGCTAAAGCAGACAGCTCTTACTCTTGTCATGCATAATGTTCTAATTCATTTTCTGTTAGAAATTCCAAATCAAGTAGGATGAACTACTTGATATTAAAGTCTTGAGACTCTCTCACCTGATGATGAACTAGTGTTTTGGATATATTTCTCTTGTGCTTGGTGCTTTCAGTGAAGACCCCCTTAACAGGGGTGTCAATGTTAGGGGAGAACCACATTTGAGGCAAGACAATCTCAACATTTTGTAGGTCATTCAATTTAAAATGCTGTAATGTAGCCTAATGAGGCAGACCAAGAAACATACCAGGAGGAGTAAAATTATTAGGCAATTGATACATTGGTTCAACATTCATGGAAGACCCTACTCCTTGAAAAGCATTAAATCCTTGCCTTCCTCCTAAAAACCCAGGTTTGTCCTGCAAGTAATACCAGTTGAGATTTGATCACACAATTGCAGTGATAAACCAACTTGACTTGGCCAGAATAAGAGAGGGAAGAGGGTAACTCACATGCATTTTTCTGAAGTAGTCAAAATCACTGTGGATAGACCACCACTCCAGCAAAAATCCTTCCGGTACATCCACAGCTGAAAAAATCAACCCCACATTTTGCAGTCACAAAAACTGCCTCGCAACAATTAATAATTCCCAGACACAGTGCATAATAAGAAGCAATAGAAAATTGTTATGAAAGAACAAAAAGTTTACATTTTTAATCAAGAAACTACCATCAAGAAACTCTTACTAAAAAAAGTTTACATTTTTAATCAAGAAAAGAAAATTGTAAAATTAGGGTTTTCTTGGGACTAGTCAAAAAGGGCTAATACATAAGCTTAGATGCACGCTTCCAAACATTCCCTTTCCTTCTCACGTGATAAGAAACAGTACAGATAAAGTTTGCTCACGTGACCTTCAGTTTCCCAACTAAGTCAAACTTCTCAGTTGTTAAATAGAAATTATATTTGGATACTCCAAAAGTCAAAACAACTAAACTACAGTTCCAAAAGTCAATATTTCTCCACAGATGCCTCAACTCTCTGAATAATAAAATAATATCAAATTTGCCAGAAAATCAGTAGTTTAATAATTGCATGTGATAACGTTGGCGCTAAAATATCAATACCCATTACTAAAAAAAGGCCTTCTTACGTTATAATACAGTACAAAAAATCATATTTTTGAAAACACCCATTATGTTAAAATTCTTAGTTTAAGAAACCATTCCAATTTTAATTCTCATCTCCGAGCCTTCTTTTCTATTTATAGAAATGTGATTTTTTATAACAACCAAAAGAAAATTATGAGATAAGTAAAGGATGTTGTGGAGAGAGATAGAGCAGAAGTTTTGTTGTTTAATAAATAAATTAATTAATTATATATATGTATATTGCAATAGTGATATTTTGCTTAGTGGATATTGAATAGCCTCTACCTGTATAACATTTAGAAAGAGAGGGATAATTTTTTTTTCATAACTAATATTAATATTGAATTGTATAAACCATTAACTTCTAACACGTCAAATGAGATTGTTTGTTTTGAGGGGCAATTACTCACGAGAGAGAAACAATAAATGAAATGTTGGACTATGGTGATTTAACATATATCAATGTATTTTAAATGCATTGATAACTTTTGTAACCGTAGTCTAAGTTCTAAAACTATTGTCATATACCAATATATGATGACACGTCAAACTGTATCCATTTAAGGATTTAACTAGTCTATAATTAAAATTTCCCACAATCTCCCCTAAGGTCCACATTTTAGGATGAAAAAATGTAAAGTAGTAACTCTTAATTAAAAATCAACAGTTGAGATTGTAACAACTTCAAAATCTATTTCCCAGTCCCAATAATTTCAACATTTGAATTTTCAATCTATGGTTATTGAATGAGACCATGTGGTGCCGATAATTTTTTCCATAAAACAGTTTCTAAAGTTTTGTCTGTAAATTGAAAATGTGTGGTTGAGGACCATAAAAGAATTTATTTTTCCTATCTCCTTTTCTATCTCTGAAATAAAAAAATAAAATAAACAAAGAGAAAACGTGTTTTTCAATTTGAGAGACAGGAATTGGATTAAAGTGATTTGATGAGAGAACCAACAACATAAGTTAGCATGAAAGTTAAGAATATATTAAAAAAACATATAATAACACAGATAAGAATAAAACAAGAATTTGACTAAAATAAAAAAAATATAAAAATATAAAAAGACAAACAAAAGTGAAATAAGAGTTTGACTAAAACACAAAAAAATCAGAAGAGAAAAAATTGAAGAGAGATAAAAGAACAACACAAGAGCCTCCTTACCAACACAAGAAAGAAAATAATAATACCCTCTTTTATCTAACACCTAAAAAATGTAAATTTCATTTTTTATAAGGTGCTCAAATTTTACATTTCTAGGCGTGAAATTAGAGTCAGAATGAGATTCCTAAGATGAGATTTCTTTTTACCAAAAAACAACATGAATAGAAAACGACCCAAAATTTTCAAAAAAATGCCAAATAACATGCACAGAAAAATTCTCCCACAAGAGCATCCAAAACATGAAGCAGGAAACAATAAACAAAACAAAACAAAACGGATAAACGAAATAAAGAATGTTATACCATCCCTGGAAGCAGCAGTGTTATCCAGCTGGAGATTAGCCTCGTTCCTGAAAACCTCAGCAGTGTGGTGCATGTTGCGTTTGACAAGATAGTCATACACGTAGCGTTCAAACCTTGAAAGAAAAGAGAGTCAAAAACGGTTATCAGAAAAAATAAGCACGACCCAGATGAGGAAAAGGGAGAAAAAGACAGAAGAAAAGTGAAGGTGGTGGAGATGGTACGTCTGGCGAGAGCTCCAGTGCGGATCCATGGCTTGAAAGGTGGTGAATTGAGAGAGAGAGAGAGAGAGAGAGAGAGAGAGAGAGAGAAAGAGAGAGAGAGAAAGAGAGAAGAGGGAAGAGAGAAGAAGAATAATGAAGGAGAAGAGAGAAAATGAGAGAGAGTCAAATGAGCATCGACATTGTCAAAGAGAAAACGTTTTGAGAGAGATATTAGTAATGAGAGATAGTGAGAAATTGCAAAGAGAGTTCAACGTGTAAGCAGAAGTTTGCATGCTATTCAAAGAACGGTTCTGTTCTTACGTTGTGACAGTTACTACTTCATTTTCTATAACCCCACTAACTCACTCACTCACTTCATTCACAATATTTTCTCATTTTCTGCTATCAGATTATAACCTTTTTTTTTTCTTTTTTCTTTTTTCTGTCAAACACGTTATTTTGCTGATATTGTAATTATAAACAGTTGTCTGTGTTATTTCTTAGCTGTATATGTAAAAGAGTTTGGGAAAATAATTCAGTCTAATTAGTATTTCATGAGTTTGTAATCAATGAACTTTGTATTCTTTTCAATCCTATTTATTAATTGCAAGAATATATTGAATTCTGAAAATTATAACTCATGCTCATTAAATATGTGAAACAGACTTCTTCACACACATTTGGTAATTCTGAGAAATGATGGTCAACACGTAGCAAAACTAGTTTTTAAACTTGATGATATTTAATAGAATTAATAATAGATAATTAGTTATTAATTAATAAAGTTTTAATTGTAAATTTTGAGTTGTTAATTTATGGAATTGAAAGCTTGTGATATAATTAGTTCATAGACTACTTGTTCAATGTGAAATCTGATCAAAATGTATAGTCATGCAAGTTTATTGTATGGATAAAATTTGTGTTTCTTTATAAAATTGTTATTATTATTGTATAATTATAATTTTCGATTTTTTTAAAAATAACTAAGCTTTTTTTATTAAATTTTTTAATTTTAAAAATTTCATATATTTTTTTTATTTAGAGAAGTTATTTTATTTAAATCAATTCATTGTTAATTAATTTTTTATTTATTTTTAAAAAATATTTTTTAATTTAAACTACTTAAAAAATTAAAAAGTGATATGATAAATATTAAAAATAATAAAATGATTGAAATAAATATTCAATATCTTCTCCAACATGCTTTCAGAACACCTACAATAATATATCAAAGATATTATGAATAACAAGAAAATACATATAAATATGTGATAGTATTTGAAAAAAAAATAAACTATAAATTAAAAATTAGTTGAACTAGTCCAATACATTACTAGTTAATTTATTGATTTGACGAAACGCACTTTAAAATTACTATAATAATATTTCCTTCATTTAATAATTAAAAGGAAAAAACAAAATATTTCTCTTAACAATACTTTTCACTACTTTCTATAATATTTTTTATTTACTATATTATTTATTTTACATTATCAAAGTACAACTAAGAAAAAAATGTATTGAATACATTAAAATTACTGTCCAAACATTACTTCCGTTAATGTTAATAATAGAAATATATTTAACATTAAATAGGGTTGACAAAAAATACTAGTCTCACACGTTATTCATTCACAGAAATGGACAATGGGAGTTGACTTACTTGACTTATTGTAACGGAAAATCTTGACCCACCGTTAAAGATAGAGATGGCCAACTTATTAATTTCTTTTTCAATTCTAATTTTTTAAAGTAAACATATTTAATCATTTAAGAATTTTTAATTTTTAATTAATTAGTTAATAATTATAATTAGATAAATTAAAATAATTATTAATTTTATATTTTAAATTACTTCATTATAATTAATAATTAAAACTTAATTCATAAATGTTAATAATTGCAGCCACAATATTATTATGTTTTCATATTTTTTAAATAATATAATACAAAATATGAATCATTTAATTTGTTTTTATTTTAATTTTTAATTTAAAAAAATTAATTAGTGAGTTAGCTTGTCTCATCTTATTTTTAGTCCATCAATTTGGCGATCTAGACGACGGACCGGCAAATTGAAAATCCAATCCATGGACACATGCCCACTTTGTTCCTTTTGGAGTATGTATATTCATAATTTTATCACATTAAACTAATATAATTTCAAAAATATATATAATTATGTGAGAATGATATTAAGAAACGTTAATATTACAATTTAATATATATAAACGGTGTTAAAAAATTATGTGACAATTATATTAGAAAAAAAGTTCAATTACTTATTTTATTAAATAAATAAGTTATTTTATTTATTTATTAATATATAAAAAATTAACTAAAATATAATATGTAATAAAATTACCAAATAGTGTAATCTTTTAAAAATAATTAAAATATAATAAAATTACCATACCTTCTTTGATTAATAATAATAAAAGAGGCAACCTGGAAAGACTTACTTTTTGGCAAAACTTTGAAGAATATTTTTAATTATCAAGTAATTTATACAATCTTTTGTCTAACATAAATTATACAAATTTCAGTCAATAATAAAATAATTTTAAAATACTAATAATATTTCTCTCTTATTGAAAACCTCACTTTTTGTTACTTTTAGTAATATTAAAATTCTTTACCTTCATATTCATATATTTTGGTATTTGAACTTTATCTTACTTTTTACGTATCACGTTTTATTTTGTATCTTACTAAGTATGAAGGTCATGTATGATGTATCTAAACATCTATACTAATATATAAAATTGATACTGGCTTATTGTTCCTCTAGTTTCTTTTATAATTCTACTCTCATTATAATAAGATTGTGAGTGGTTTTAATTATTGTTCTGACCCTTTTATTATAATAACTGTTTCTTTATTAACAAATAAAAATGCCTTCCAAATTAGTTTTAAATGAAATTTTAATATTAAATTTATGATCCCTGTTTATATTATATATATATATATATACGCTCTCTATTTTATAATGAGTACCCTAGTATAACTTAAAGCTTTAAAATACGTTGAATATAACTTACCAGAAATATTTAAAAAAATTTAGCAATCTCCACCCAAATTTATTAACATACATGTTCTATTAAAAAAAATTATATACACACTATCATCCATCTTTTTTCTCATTTAAATGAGTTCACAATCTACGCCTCAAGTGTAACTAAACAAATCATAATTGCTAACATATTACTAAAAGAGATAGGTGTCTGCAAACGCCACAAACATTTTGCTAGTGTGCACTCACTTATTTTAGTTTAAATAAGTTAAAATTAGAACGTTACAGACATATATGTTTCTCAAAATAATTATAGTTATAAACTACTCCGATTAATATATATATATATATATATATATATATA
>Ga0209489_106936_pt1 | contig 17520 bp, 6 predicted proteins | sample SiratrowhiteBW_FD_187527 | JGI IMG/M metagenome (GOLD analysis project Ga0209489, IMG submission 187527) | Root nodule microbial communities of legume samples collected from California, USA - Siratro white BW (SPAdes) (version 2) | ecosystem: Host-associated > Plants > Roots > Nodule | place: USA...
CCGTTCAAACCGAAGCTCTCGAAAATGCGAACAAGGGGAAGCAAAATGGAGTAGAATGAGGTGCAAATGGAGGTCGAAAACTGCAGGAGAAGACGCCGGAACAGTGCCTGGAAGAGTTCGCGCGCAACGGAGAAGAAGAAAAGTGAAGAAAAAAAGGCGTGTTCGATATAAAATAGATGCACCACGTCGGTTCTGGGCCTCCCAACCGACGTGGTGCATGCCCTGAAATTTAAAAAAATTACTGTTAACACACCACGTCGGTTACAAAGCCCAGAACCGACGTGGTTTATGCCCTAATTTTACCCCCTTTCTCCAATTTTCCCCAATTTTGTCAAACAGAATGCACCACGTCGGTTATGAGTCCTTAGCCGACGTAGTAGAGAAAAATACCACGTCGCGTATGGCCTTTTAACCGACGTGGTATTCACGCGCCCCTTACATCTTTTAAAAATTTGAATTTTTCTTTTTTATAAATAGGTCAATGACGGTTTTTTGTTCCAACCGACGTGGGATTGTTCATTTATTTACAAAAATGCCACCGCGTTTTTGACTACGTCGTTTACCTCTTTAACCGTCATAAAAAGTAGACGTTAAAGCCTATTTTTCTACTAGTGCCGTGATCATTACGCTTGTCACCTCTATATTAAATCCTATTTACGCTAAATATCCTTTAGTTATTCTTTTTGGATGATAACATCAAACTAATGTGATTGGATTTAAAATCAAAATTGACATATTTACATAAATTAAAATAAAAGCATTACAAAAACAGATGAACTAAAAGCAAAAGCTATTGTATATTTAGAGACAAAAAATATAAATATACTTTTCATCTCACCTCACCACCTTTTTTTCTCTATATGTATTTATTTTTTCTTAAATTTTCTAATTGTACCAAGTTATGGAATTTGGAAGATAATATGAGAATAAAGATACAAACGATATTAAAAGGAAAAAAATATATCTTTACACCACTATTTATTAAATACATCTTCCTTATAACTGAATTCTCTAATGAAATATTATATTATAATATAATAATAACATATACAGTTGCAAGGTGATTATAGGAAAACATGAGTGATGTATCCAAAATAATTAGGAAACAAAATTATTTTAATTAGAATACTCCTAACCGTTTTTTTCAGCTATCTATTTGATTTGAAAATTAATGATAAAGACATCTATAAACGACACCAATATTAACATATTAGGACAGAAATTAAATACACTACTAGCAGTCCGTACCAATCAAATTGGAATTTCACGTATTAACATTGAATCGAATAAATTATTGTAAAGATTACAAAAGATTATCGAGACAAACTTTGATATAATTGAATGTCATGATACAGATAAATACTGTTGTCACTTTATATTAGTTTAGTGTATGATGTTAATAAGAAATAAATGAATAAGAAGGTTAAATGTTTTATTTATCATCTTCCATACCCTCATCCTTTCTATCAAACTAAGAAATTTAATTTCCTTCTTAACACAATGTTTGTTAAGTTTTTCCATTAATTCTTTTAGATTTGCTTATATATATATATTTTGTTGACTTCTTTTGACAAGTGTACGAAATCAAAAATAATATAGATAAAGTAAGTACGATTGTGAAATCTACAAGAAATGATATTAGTTGAATGTGAAGTTAGCTTAAGCTTATAGCGTTCGAGAAACTTGATACAGAATAGAATGTAGACAAATTTTCTTGGTTTGTAAAAACGATGCAGTAAACCAGGGGTTAATGAAATTGTAGAGAACTACTTTGGGATTGAACTCATTTACTTTACTCTTTGTACTCTTTACCCAAAAACATTAATAATCCATTAGCTCATTCATTGCTTCTGCACAAATAAAGGTCATTCAAGGTGATTCCTCATGTATTGGAATCCATAGGTTATCTTGCATGATATTGTTTTCGCAGCCTTCATGGAGTTTTAACTCGCATTAGGTGTAGTTGCTCACAGCAGGCAATAGAGTGGGTTCCATTCCTGGTATCATACAGTAATGGGCATTCTCAAAGATTTCCAAATCTTAAATCTACTTTCCAATTAATTCTAAAATTCTGGTTCAAGAAATCATTGCGCAAATGACCCAATAAGCATACAGTGAGAACACAAGCATTGAATAAACCATGTATTATCTACATAAACAATAGGAATACATTAAGTATGAGAAAATTACATTCAATCCCAAAATAAGATGAACTTAGCTACTCATGGTAGCGATGCATACAAAGAAAAATTGCTTCTTCAGGTTATTGTAGCCGCCAACTTTTTTTCCCATGAAGATTATTTTCGCTTTTATACTCTTGACTCAAATTAGGATACTGTATCAACAGGCCTTTAGTGAATTATAGCTTTATCAAATTTTAGTGCTTAAGCACTTCATCACTAATAGTCCTCCTCTTTTTCTTCTCTAAACTTTCTTCCTAGCCTGAGCATGTCTTTTGTTTTCAAATTGAGCTTTTTCTCTGGTTCTTTACAGAATCATTCAAAATTCTCTTTCTACCAATCTCAAGGTGGTGATGCATAATTAAATTAATTCAATGATAATACAAGAATAATAAATGCTTATTCTTGACAAGGATCAAATCACCCAAATATGCATTTGAATAACTACTAAAAATTGGCATTTATAATAATATATATATAGTCTTCTCTCATTTAAAAAAACAACTAAGGATAAAACCACTCTAACTTCGTTAATATGTTAAACCACGCTTCAATCCACCACCAACTAGCAGTAAATATAGAATTTACAATAACTATCAACCGCATCCCAATATGAGCATGTGTTCAATGACATATTCAAAAATAGTTCTGATATATTGTTGTCTGCCTTAAGTTCTTTATGTCAGTTATGGTTCTAATATATTCAAAAATGGTTCTAATAATTTTATTTATGATAGCTTATACACTGCTTATGAATGTTAGGATCTTTTTATTATTAATTCTTGTTTATTGTTTATACCTTTCCCTAAATGATAACATTCGTGGATATTGAAAAATATTTGTTTGGGAATTTGTGTGTTATAATTAGAAAATTGTAAATTGTTATGTTGGGATAGAAGTCACTAAAACAAGCCAAATATTTGAAAAAGAAATATATGTTAATTCTACATTAGCTAAAATAATAATCAACATATAAAGTAGACAAATATTACATAATAAAATTATTTGTAATTTTTTTTTTTTTTGAGGTTTTCGTTTTAATCGACATAGTGAATGAACTTTTTATATAACTAACAAACGTTTTAAGTTAATATAAGATATGTCAATTTTGCAATCGGGAGTGAAACTCCAAAATGTCAATAAAATGTTGCCCACAATAGTATAAATAGTAGTTTTACTTATTTGAATGGTTATTTTATTTGAATTGTTTTAACAGATTGAATTTGGACATATCAAATGAATATGAATTTATAGGAATCAAGTTTAAAACATTTTTAACAAAATTTAAATAATTTGTAAGATCATGCCTATATTTGAAAAAAAAACTAGTTAAAAATTGAAAAATTATAACCGAAAACTATAACTAAACTTATAAATGTAAATTTAAAAAATTTATATATTTAAGTTACACATAAAACAAATAAAATAAGCGTTAAAACGATAACTGAAATTAAAAATTGTTTCATTCGGTCTTAAATAAAGGGATGTCCTTATTATGTTGAAACGAATACAGAGACTACCTAGCACAATTTTGAAGAGTGAGAAACAGGACTAAAATAAACTTGAATTTCTTAACAATAAGTTATACTAAAAAAAAAAACAACAAAGGAAAAGATGGAAAAAAGATGGATTGCAATCAATAAGACAAAGATTAATTCCGTAACTAAAGGGATCCTGCTATTTTCAAAGAAGATAAATTACAATTTTCTTTATTAATCTAAGGAGAGAATTTTCCTTTGGCTTAATTCACCACATATAAGCAACTATGTTCTTGACAACCAAGCCATGATCAAAACTTAAAAAAATTTCCACCTTCTCTCCTGATCCTAAATTTGACATTATACCCTGCCAATCTATATCAGTAAAGGAAATTACTGTGCTGTGCTTGTGTATATGCAATGTGCACTTTGTGTAATTCACAATCAAGACACTTATAAGACAATCAGTTGCCACGATTTCAGGGGTTGATGAATAAACGACACACAAAGCCATTCTCTTCATGCGACGATCTGAAGGCACAATGAAAGAAACAGAATATCCATCACCCATATGGGCCAACCAATAAGGATCATTGTCACATGACTCAATGCTTGCCAATACCTGTTCGATGAGATATAAAGCTTAGTAATTTATCTATTTTTCCTATTAAAATTGTCTTCTGCAATCATTATTCGTCGATAAAAATTACAAAATGCAATACATAAGTGAAACATACCGATGGAAATTGATTTAAATAAATCTGTTTTGTAGTTTTGTTGTGTAACGTTGTATTGTATCACCATCATGTCGTTAAGGATTTAGAATGCATTTCTATTTTTGACTCTCATTTTATATTTCTACAATCATTGGAATAAAACACTAATGAAGCTAGTAAAACAAGAAAGTGAAAATCAATTTCTTTTCTGTTTTTTTTTTTTTTTTAAAAAAATAAATTTCCCAATACTTAGTACAAGCATCACTTGGTTAGTTTGTTAATAGGATTATTTTGTGTTGTCTTAATGAATAGCTAAAATTAGGGTGAATGTAATAAACAAAGGGAAAACTAGAGAAGAACCTCGGATATGTTATCGCTGGCAACATTGAAGAATTCATGGTATGTTCCAAGACCAATAAAAAAAGACCTAAAGTGCTGCGTTGAAATTCCTGATTCTGTACTAGTTGCAAAATATTCGATCAGAATATTTTTCACTAGCTTAGATAGGTGAAACTCGGTTTCACAACGCACCAAAACACTTCGAAGATTTGCAAGGCTACTAAGCAATGACGCAATATCATCCCAACCATTACCGACATCCATGCAAAATGAATGAATATAAGATATGGGATTCATTGTTGGCGACATCCAAGACCGAATGATAGAAGGAAAAAAACTAGGTGACAATCTCTCAAATCGACGTAGGAATATGTATCCAATGCTTTTTGAGCTTACAATTGAGAAAGGCACTTCTTTCACAGTTGTATTTTCTGTAATTAGAGTTATCAGGGATTCCATTCGCACTATATCTTTTTCCAATGGATGAATCTTGGAACAACCAGAGAGAATGAGAGTTTTCAAGGATTTCAACTCATATATCTTTCTGGGGAGATTGATTAGACTTGTACAGCCCTTCAAATTTAACAATGTAAGATAGTATAGACATCCAATAGATTGGTGTACTTCGAGCAATCTTGGACAATCTTTGAGAATGAGCTGTTCAAGTCTTGGTAGTCTCGAAAAGTCAGGGGTTTCTATCAAGTACTTGCAGTGACTAAGATTAAGGACTTTTAGCCACTTCAAAACCTACACCAAGAGAGGTTTTTTGACAAGCGTTAGAGAAGAAAATAAAAGGAACAATAGTAGGTTACTATTTTTACTATAGTTAAGCATTGTGTTTTAATGAAAATGGCAAGTAATAAAAACCTGAGGTTCTTTCCAGACGAGTCGAAGAAGACAATGTTTTAAATAAATTGCTATTGCATCATGCAGATAAAAGTCGTTAGGTAGGTATTCTGAAGAAAACCCTTGCAAACTGATCCATCTTAGTTTCTTAGAGACGTACTCAGAATTTCCAGCGAGTTTCAGCAGTCTTGATGGTTCTCTTCTGGCTGAACGCAGTTTCACAGGCAGTGCCCGAGAGGCTATCGTCCCCTGTGAGAAAATGAGCAAAGACAAACAAATGTATTGAACATGAGAAAGCAAACAACATCCAAGAGAAGTTTCAAAACCATATGTAAATGATGTTCTTACTTTATTATATGTTAATACATATTCTGCATCATCAAACCACAGTCGGTTGTTCATCCAAGATTCCTCTCTTGAAATTTCACCATTAATTTCTCTTCCCATTTCTTGTATCAGAGGATGCATTCCCAGTTTGTTGTTCCTTTTAACTTGTATGAGGCTACGTTCTATGAGAACCCTTATTCCACTATCAGCATCTACTCCACAGCCATTTAGGATCTTGGTAACATAAGCTCTGCCTTTACCAACAAAGAAACAACATACATCAAGGAATAAGTCTTTTTCCATATCATTGCCTAAACCGTTGAAGCCTATTTTTAGTTTATGTTGAACATCATGCTTGGGAATTCTCAATAAAATTAACAATACTCTATTCCATTCATGTTTTGTCCTTTCAAATAAACTACTACCGATGACTTCAAGAGCTAGAGGTAGTCCTCCACAATAATTAACAACTCTTTTTGCAAGGTCATTGTATTCTTCTTTTGGTTTTGCTTCCCGAAATGCGTGCCAACTAAGAAGCTTAAGGGAGTCGTTTGCGTTCATTGGCTTCATCTGAAAAACAGAATCAGCTTGGTGTATCCTCAATAAGTCTTCGTCTCCTGTTGTAATGATTATTACACTTCCTTCACTTAACCATGAACGACTATTCGTTAGACCTAATAATCGAAAATGGTGATCCATATCGTCAAGTACAATGAGCACCCTTTTCCCAAAAAGTCTTTCCCGAATCATACTTCTTCCCATCTCAACGCTATGTACTTCCACCTTTGTTTTTAGAACATCAGAAAGAAGTTGTTCTTGTATATGAATACCACCTCTTGTTTCCCTAACTTGGGCAATATCTTCAATGAAACTTTTCTCCATGAATGTACCATGAATTTTATGGTAGATGGCTTTGGCAAGGGTGGTTTTACCCGATCCTCCCATTCCACATATCCCTACCACACAAACATCCATAGATTTGTTTTTGATAGTGCAAATTACATCTTCCACGTGAGATTGTAATCCGACCGGAAATTTAGTAACAGACAAGACTGGTAAATTAAGAACGCTCTTCACAATTTTGTCCACCAGTTCAGCATCACTCCTTCAAGTTCAATACCAATTATAGAAGAAGTCATGTATTATCAAAATTAATGTACAAGCTTAAAGTATGCTTGATTCACTGAGTGAGTGATTTACCTGTGATTGCTCTCATCCCATCCAAAGAAATTTGCAGCTTTGGTGAGTGCGTGGCTCCACCTGGACATGGCTTGGTCCAGTTCTTGTCCAGAAAATGTTTGTTGTGCAGTTGCTTTGAAGGCCTTTCCAAAATCACCCTTCTGAAGACGTACATCAGATGGCTCAATTTCGTAATACACGGGCAGAACATGTCGGCAATAAGTTTCTTGCCATTTAATGATTTGTTGAAGCTGATGAAGACACCAAGCAGATTGCGAATAGGTTCTCGTGAAAATAACAATTGCTACCCGACAGCGATTGAGACTAGGTTCTTGGATGTGTGTTGGCTTGACTGCATTCTGGTGGTGAAGGAAAGTGGTGAAGCCAACAGTAGAGAGGGCATAATCGAGATGAGAAACAAATTTCCTTTGAAGAATATCTTCTCCAGTAAAGTTGATTAGCACATCGTACATCCCTGGGAGTTTGGATGATGAAGATGCGAACTCCATGGAAGGCTGTTAGAAGAAGAAAAAGCAACAACGAAAATACATGATCTTTAGAGACAACCATTCAAAGTACGCTGAATATTAATACTTTTAAAAGTCATGGAAGCGCGTTAAGACCATCACCAAACTTTTTTTTGGTTACTTCAGCCATTTACGAAATTAGACCATTTCCCACTTTTACCCAGTAAAAGTCCTGTTAAAGGTTCCTATACAGTCTAACATTGACTAAGACTTGGACCATATGAAAAAAATTGTCTAAGTGATATTTCAGTTTAGTAAAGAGAAGCATTGTTTACATGTCTTTCCCATTAATTTAAACACCCTTCATGAAAGTTAGTTTTAACAATATTATTGTATAATTAGAACTTAGTGTTGGGTTGGTTTTCTTTTGTGAGACTCAAACCCATTAATTTTTTAGTTGTACACAGACTCGTGACAGACCCCACTATAATATATTCACATTATAATTAGAGTAAAAGGGTTAACCCTAAGAGTGTGCAACTTTGAGAGCATTGATGTGTGGAGAAGTGTGTGAACAACCACTTTGAAGTAAAGAGAGAGACAAACACAATTTGCAACTATTTCCTATCCTAAGTTGAAGATCGAACAATGAAACTTTGTTTGATCGAGCTGTAATTTTTATTAAAGATTTCTTACTCATATTTCTTCAATCTAAATGGTAGGATTGTCTACTAAAGGTTTGTAGTAGAGGAATTTTTTGAAGAGTTATTGTTTGCATAAAGTTCCCGCTATTGCCAGTCTCGGTTGTTTCAGAAATCCAACGGTTAAATCTTGTCCAATTACTCTAAAATGTTTACTGGAGTTTTATCACTCACAGCAATTCATTTTGGACGATCTGATTAGAAATTAAAGCTCTAATTTGTTTCCAGAAAATTCGCGAATAGTGGTAATTTTTTTTGGTGACGAGATTCTTGAACTCTTCCTTGTTAAATTTCAATCTTTATATTTTGGGCCATTTGAGGATTATGAAGAGTTGTATTGATATGCTCTGTGATTGGTTTTTGTGAGACTCACTTTACAATTGTTTTGGTATTATTGGAGTATCTATCGTCCCGTGAGTTTTTTTAATCTCTACTGAGAGGTTTTTCCCACGTTAATTATTAGTGTTGATTTATTCTTTTGTTCTTGACTACATATTGATTTTTTTATTGGATTGGTTGATTGCATTCAGGGTGTTTCCATACTATTCTGATAAGAGTGAATCTTATTCCTTCTGCTGCCTACCTCCATCGACTGGTATCAAAGCCCCTCGGTTTAGGGTTATAGTATGGTGAAGAATGGAAACTAACACTAGTAGAATGGTTACCCTGAATGGCTCCAATTATAATATTTGGAAGGCGAAAATGTAATAGTTACTTTATGTGAAAAATTTTCATAAACCTATTTTTGGTAATGAGAAGCTTAGAAATATAGTGATGAAGAACGAAATCTCTTACATAGATAGGTCTGTGGATATATTGAATGTGAGTTGATGATAATGTTTGAACCATATTATTGGGATGACAGATGCTCGGACTCTGTGGACTAAGCTTGAACAATTATATGCTAGAAAAAATGGGAATAATGAGATGTTTTGGATAAAGCAACTTCTAGCTTTGAAATATCCTAATGGGACATCAATGATAGATCACTTGAACAACTTCTAGAGAATTATTAATCACTTATCTGTTATGGGTTTAGAGTTTAGGGTTTATGGACCTATCCAAAAGTAGTGTTTTGAATGAAGAAATAAGAAGAAAGTCACAGGTCCATCGTCTCAGTCAAATATTTTGGTTTCTGAGTATACGAGGAGAAGCAACAATCGTGTTTTGAAAGACAGAGATCAAAATAGGAGCAACTCTAAAGGCATGTACAAATATGTTGAGTGTCACTATTGTCATAAAAAAGGGCACATAAAGAAATATGGTTGGAAGTTGAAAAATAAAAATGAGAAGGATAATAATGACAAGGTAAATATGACAATAACAATGAAGACAGGCAACTTCTGTTGACTTCTTTTTAGTTCATGAGTTTGAGTTTGAGTTTGTGAATCTTGTTGATAGTTCAACGAGTTAGGTGATTGATACTAGTGTTTCTTTTCATATTGCATTGTTTTCAATATATTATAAATATATTAAATATAAATAAATTTAATAATTATTCAAAAAATAATTGAAATTTGTTTATTTAAATATAATAAATATTACAAATAAAATAAAAATAATGCAATAGTTATTTAAAAAAATAATTAATTAGTTTTGTGATTCATTAACATGTAGAATATCAATATTAATTTAATTATAGTAAATATGGGTTATGTCTATTCTCAACTTACATCAAAGACATTCGAAGTGCTTATTCGAAAGCAAAAATACATATAATTCTGGTTACGCATTTTTCTATTAATTTTATTTTCCCTTTTTTTATTTAATTCTATTTAAATCCATATATATTATTAAAGTTAATTAAACATGAAATAACCAAAATTGAATTCTTTCACGTCTTACGTTATCAAGTGTTTTACGTTATAGTAATCAATCCTTTAATCTCTTTCATCGTATTTATCAAAATTATATATCATCTACATTTTTTACATTTCAATTTAATATATTTACAAAAACTTTAAACTTTATTACTTCAAAAAAATTTAAATGTAATTTCATTTTCTGTATTTCTACTATAATTAAATTAATATTGATATCAATATTTTAATTCATCACAAAACCAATTAACTATTTTCTAAAATAATTATTACATTATTTTTATATTTTATGTGTAATATTTATTATATTTAAACAAATTTATTTCAATTATTTTTAAAAAGTATTAAATTTATTTATATTTTAATTATAGTATTAACATATTTATTATATTGCATTACATATATTTATTCTTTTAAATAATTATTATATCATATTAATGAAAAAAGTCTATTTGTAAATTCGGTTCCCAAGAAGATAGTAATAATAGAACTAAAAATCAGAATAAGAATAACAATAGGTTAGTCCATTTTTTAAATAATAGGTGGTTTGCTTCTTGGACATCTTCCAAAACTACCCAGTACACTTTGCCATTAATGTTGATGTCTATGACCTTTCAGACTTGGCACCCAATTGGTTGTCTAATTCTCAGCCTTTCAAATTCCATTCAGTCTCGATTCAGAGTTGAGCGTCTGTATGAACGTGTCAATTGGTGACACTAACTTGGAGAAGCATTTGAATTGGTAACCCATCTTTTTGCCTCCAATGGGTCTTACACTTCGGTTTCGTTAGTTACTTGTTTTTTAACAGCAAAAAATAAATTAAATTAAAGAAAAACATTTCACGAGTGCTCTACTGCATGGAGAGTTTATAAGTTGTCTATTACACTTATATACTCTCATTCGAGAACAAAAACAACAATAGATAATATACAAATGTCTTATGGAAATGCAATTCCTAGACATCTTCTTGTGTATAAGTTTCGTGTCCCCGACTCATAAAATGTTTGTAATTACGATATTCTCGCATCTGTTCTGCATTATTACAACACGAATCATAACCTGCGTAAACATAGGAAAAATACCATTCCACACCTCCTCATCCCAAGAGCTCACCAAAACCACCTATAGGAATTGTACACATCCCTTGTACAAAAGTTGGCTTGTCAGAGCATCTACCTAATCTCACGTAAATAAGCACGCAACTGGGCTGTTGCAAATACATCTATCTCATCGACCTGTCCATAGTCACAAACAATTATTTTCCTCAAAGTTCGACCTGTCCATAGTCAAAAACAATTATTTTCCTCAAAGTTCTAATTTCCTTTACTACGGCCTCTCCATACATAGGTGGCTTTATTACTCATTCCATTTATATAAAAACTCAAAAAGTGTTTTTCAATATCGTTCGGTCTAACGAAAATGATCCCTATCCAAATATCACACTTAATCCACAATTTTTGTGATATCTCATAATTAATAAATAAGTGATGAGTAGTTTCCACTTTTCTTTTTACATAAAGAATAAAGGACACAAGCCTTTTTTAAATAAAGAACAAAGGACACAAGATACTGTAATTTCTCCAATCTCAAGATTGACCGTAGACAATGGCAACTCAATACTTTAGGAGGCCTAAAGCGAATAAAAGAAATGAGGCCTTTTTAAATTAATAAAATAATTAAAATTATGACACTTTTATCTAAAATTTATTTTTTGAGCTTCTTATGATGCAAAATTATCTACTAAATTATCATAATTAATTTCATTTAAAAATATTTTTCAATAGACAATAAAGCTAATCCATTTAATCCTTGTTGAGACATTGTTGATCTTAAATAAGATTTTATTAGTTTAAGTTTTGAAAAACTTCTTTCAGATGAAGCAACTGATACAAAAAATTGTTAATATTATTCTATATATGCATTTGGAAAATAATTTACTCTTTTTATATAATTAAGAATGTCAATTGACTTATCATTTTTCAATCCTATAATCTCCTTTAAGATATTTAATTCTAAAAAATAAATCTAAGTCATCAAGATCCAACAAATTATCATGTTTCAAATACTTTTCATTCAGAAAAGACTCACCTGTATTTTCTAAATCATTTTTTTGTTGTTTATTTTTATAAATTTATCCATGGCCCCTCTTTTTGTGATTCAACAAAAAGTTCAACTAATTTTTTTCTGAAGTTTTGAATAACCTGATTATTTGTATATTTTTATATAAAATTAAAAATTATAATATATCACACTGAATATAACTTATGAATATATAAAACCTTATGATCCTAAAGTCTTAGGTCTCCTATTATGATATTATCTTTAGATGCTGTCCTTTGATATGTCTTTAAATATAATTTGTAACTTCTAAGTTATCTTCCTTGAATCTGCACAAATTATTTTAAGATTAATTAAACGATAATGAAAAAAAAAATTGGAATCAATTGATCAATCTCATATTATTTTTACCTAACATTGATGCACTCAAAAGGACGCAAAGTGAACACAAACTCTTTATCAATCAATCTACTGCTCAAAGTCTTCAAGTAAACACACCATAAATGCACAGTATAGAATGATGAAATATAAAATAAAAAAAATTTGAAATTAAAAACAAGTTGAAATAATATTATGGAATGAACAAAGAGACAAAAGAGGAAAGGAGATAAGTAAAGAAAGAATGAGAGAAGTGGAAGAGTCAGAAAATGATATGACAATATGACATATAAAGAGATGATATCAATCAGATAAATCAATTTGAATATAGAAAAGAGATAAATTAAAATTAGAAAGTTTTGAGAAAGATTCCTTTACTATTCAAATTTTTTTTATTAAATATTATTAATTTATTATAAGAAAGTTTCAAGAATATTATTGATTAAATAGTATTTATAGTACCAATATAAATTTAAAGTCATTAAATAATATTTATAACATTAATGTAAACTTAAAGTGAGTTAACATATTTAAATTTTCAATTAAAATTTTGTTAGTATAATTTTAAAATTAAATATTTTTTATTTTATAATAATATGTGAGTAATAAATTTTTTTTAAGGTCTTGAAGCCTAGAGCATATTAAATTTTTTTGAGGTCTTTGTGACCTTGAGGCTTAAAGCATATTAAAATTTTTTGAGACTTTTGAGACCTTGAGGCCTAAAGCGCTTGCTTTACCTGATTGGACCTTGAGTCATCCCTAACCGTAAATGACATCTAACATGATTAAGGTAATGTATGTTATAAATGGTTGTGTTTACTCTAGGACCTTCGGGTCCCTCGCCTTTCCTGTTAAAATCTTGAGCAGTTGGGATGTAATTTCATCATACCAATTCTAATCGTGTCCAGTTGTTGGCGCAGGATGTCCACATTTCTTACTTCATAGAATATGACGAAGTCATACCGATTTCCTGTTTTGTCTGCTTTTTCTTGAGATGAAGACTTCATACACCCTACCAATCTTTGGAAGATTTTTCCCAATGTCTGTTTCCAAAATTTATTTATTTGGGAAGTTCGAGAAGAAGTAGGAGGTGACATTCCGCGGACCTCGTAATGCTATTATCGACAAAATGGAGTTGGAGGGCCCTGTTGACGGTCCTATATTAACACTGGTGAGTTCGGTACAGAAGACGGATTTGTGAGAGCCCAAAAAGGCAACGCTAAGTTGTAAATTAGAGGAGTAAAATAATAATAAAAACGTAATCAATTTAACTATTCATTCTCTTCAATTTAACTGTTCATTCTAAACACATTTCAGCACAGATTTGTGAGAAAAGAAAGTTTCTCATTTTTTTAAATAATTAATTTTATTATTAAATTATTAATATTTATATTTATATTATAATAAAATAAATAAATATAATTATATTATATAATATAATAATAAAAGACTAAATATTATTATTAAAATAATAATAAATTTAAAAAAATTATAAAATATTAATGAAAATAACAAAATAAAATACTAATAAAAAATTTATTAAATAATAGTAAAAATAAAATCTTACAATTTTATCAATTAGAATAATTAAAATATTTATCACCTCTATTGCATCACTCACATACTTTTCACTCAAATTTTACGTCTTTTCCTTAATCTAAATAACATAATTTTCATCTCAAATCCACTCCCTCAATTAAACAAAGCATTAGATTACAAACTTGAGACATGAGCTTTTTTTTCTTATAGTTTAAACAAATGAAAACATCATTTGTTAGGCTTTCTGCCTATACCTCATTGGTACCTTTTTGTGTAATGTAATAATAGAAATCTTCCTTGTTTTGATTCTAAGCGTTTCATGCCTTGTGCTCAATGGATGGCTCTGCATTTGCTACTTGTTTGCTTAACTTTTCAATAGAAATCCTGGAAATTTGGGAAAAGTTTACAGATTTATCTAATTTTAATCATTTTAAAAGTATAAGTGGGATTGTGTCTGATTGGACTAAATTTATCTCTACGTACATTCATTTTAGTGTTATAATCAAGATGAAAAACAAGTAATTTGGACACTTATCAATGATTAATATAGACAGATACTTTATATAAAATAAAGTTATTAAGAGAAAGCTTAGAAGATTTAAATGAATTTTGCTTATCTCAACGTCTACACCATTAAAGGCAAAGATACACATTGAAGTTATGTAGGAGATCAACAAAAATCAAAGATTAACCTTTATAGAAATTCAATAGTCATATCTGACATCTATATAGAGTGATCAAAGGTGAAGATGAAGAATATAGCTAAGATATATTATCTTTTTCGTACAAGTGATTTGTGGGTGTGTGTTATAAATTCTTCATGTTGTAAAATATATCCTGTGAATTGAATTGTGCTATCTCTAAGAGTGTTTATTTATTTTAAGAGCCCTTAATCTTAGAGAGAGATAAAACAGGTGGAAGTAAGAGTGATTTACGTACTCATGTGATTAGAAATTATTTGTGTATTCGTTATAACCAAGAGGATTGATGTACTTATTGTAATCATTCATTTGATTTGTCAAACTTCTTAAACAATTTTTTTAACGAGATCTGGACATAACCTGTGTTTGGGTGTACCAGTATAAAAATTTGGTGTGTTGTTTGCTTTGCTTGTTGCTAGACGGGCTAATGTAGTCCACTGTGAGAAAGAGTCTAAGGATCTATTCATCCCCCTTCCAATGTGCTGTTCTGACAAAAATTGTTTGCAAAATCTGAAAAATGTGATTTTTGGTTAAGGGAAGTGAAATTCTTGAGATATCTTATATCCTAAGAAGGGTTGTTTGTAGATCTCGATAAGGTGAGTGTTGTGTGGAAATGAGAGAGACCTAAAACCATTACCCAAATTAGGACTTTCCGAGTTTTGGCTGGGTATTATAGAACATTTTGTTAAAGGATTTTCCCAGTTAGCCTTAAGCTTGACTAGTTTCATTCGGAAAGGGCAACTTTTTGTATGTCATGAGAGATATGAACAAAGTTTCCAGGATTTGAAGGAAAGATTGACCTGCACACTAGTGTTAATGATCCCTGATTGAGATATTTTTTTATGCTTCAAAGAAAATAATATGATGTGTTATAATGAAAGATAAGAGAGTAGTAGCATATACCTCTAGACAATTGAAACCTCATGAAGAAAACTACCTACCTATATGACCTCGAATTAACAACCATAATGTTTGATTTTTAAATTTGGAGACACTATTTATATAGTGTTCACTTTGTGGTGTTCAGAGGTCATATAAGATTTTTAAATAACTTTTTGAGCAAAAATAGCTAAACATGTGGCAAAATAGTTCGACAAAATTTTCTAAAAGATTATGATTTTGAATTAAAATACCATCTAGCAAAAGCCAAAGCCAATGTTGTGGTTGATGCATTGAGTAGAAGTTCCATTCACATCTCTTCTATGTTAGTTCAAGAGTCTTTGTTGTTAGAAGATTTTAGGTATACAAACCTCAAAGTTCACTAAGAAGGTTTGAAATTAAGCTTACGTAAAGTAGAAGTTTTTAAAACCTTGAGAAAATTAAGGAAAGCCAGGAAGTACATGCAGACCTAAAGAGTTATAAAGAAAAGTGGAAGTTGAAGGAGAACAAGATGGAACATTAACCTTCAAGGGAACTATGTGTTCCGAAGAATGAAAACATTAGAAGAAAGATTTTGGAAGAAGCATATAGAAGTAGTTTTCATCCTTGTGCAAACAAAATGTATCAAGATGTAATGAAATGCTTTGGTGGTCAAACATGAAAAAAGAAATAGTTGAATTTGTAGTAAAATGCCTTGCGTGCCAATATGTTAAAATAAAACATAGAAAACCATTAGAGTTGTTGCAACCTAGATGGAAGTGGGAGAACCTAGCAATGGATTTTGTTAATGAACTTCCATACACCCAAACTAGTTTTGATGCTATTTCGGTGATAGTTAATAGACTTAAAAAATTTGTCTATTTTTTACCTATTAAGATTACCTACCTTTGAAGAAATTGGCTTAACTCTATAGGAAGATTGTTTGTTTACATTCGGTTCCAATTAGTGTAGTGTCAAACAGGGACCCTAGATTCACTTCCAAATTTTAGGAAAGCTAATTGTATGTTTTTTTTTTATTAGTTTGAAATAGAAATTTATCTAAAATGATGATATTTGGGAAGAGAAACTAATTTTATATTTTTTTTATATGTTAGTTTGAAATAGAAATTTTATCTAAAATGATGATATTTGGTAAGGGAAACTAGTTTGAATGTTTTAATAGATATTGCAGTTACTTGTTTTATTAAGTAAGAATTGGATAAATGTTTATATATTATATGATGTAGTATCAATGTTTGTGAATGATATAAAATGGTTATTGAGAGATACCTGTGTTGAGATTGTTAGAATGTTGGATTTGATCTAAAGAGATATCTTGACTCTACTAATACATTGGATTCACATAAATGAAGATTACCAGATGATAAGAGTCGAAGGAAATTTATATGAGTATGTTCATACTTATTACATACAAAATTCATCTATCTATAAGATTCTAATATATACATCCAAATTATGAAAGTTTATAACAATTTGTTTAAAACCTAAAATATTGATAATACTAATGAATATAGGAGGACCCACATGTTTGTCCCAATCCTGCAATCAGAACAAATTTCCAGGGTTGTCCCCAAATCCTCTAGTGACCATTAAGGAACAAAGTTGAACAAACCATTGTTCCCAGTGTCATGCAGCAAACCCTAGCAAAGTAATTGTCCCAACAATTCTAAGGGCTTTAGGATTTAAGTTATAATCATTAATAAACACTACATTAGATATAAATCTTTTTGTACCCCCAATGGAAATAACAAAACCTTTATTTATGCACATTGTCCAAATTTATAAAAGCACTTGATACCAATAAAGTGTAATTTTGGGGTAATATTAAACTTAATGTCCGCATTAGAAATATCATTTAGGAAATTCAATGCAAAATTTCATCATTAATAATGATTACAAATATAACGAAATA
>Ga0209489_106937_pt1 | contig 17518 bp, 12 predicted proteins | sample SiratrowhiteBW_FD_187527 | JGI IMG/M metagenome (GOLD analysis project Ga0209489, IMG submission 187527) | Root nodule microbial communities of legume samples collected from California, USA - Siratro white BW (SPAdes) (version 2) | ecosystem: Host-associated > Plants > Roots > Nodule | place...
TATATATATATATATATATATATATATATATATATATATATATATATGTTTTTTTGGAATATATGATCCTAATGGTTTTCCTCCTAACCACCTATCTTGCTAGAAGTTTATTATTGTGCCAAATCCTAATTTCCACAAAACCATTTCAACAAACCCCCTCATCATCTCAAGTCTCTCCACTACCATTTCTAGTGGTACGCCTACCCCTTGTGCTTTTATATGTTTCATATTTAGATTTTAGTATATCCTTACACACTTCTAACCTTTCCATTCCCAACCTCCATTTTCTTTGGTAAAGAGGGAAAATATTAAATAACTTCAAATTTTTTACCCCTTACCTACCCTAACTTTTTAGTTTGCAAATATTTTTCATTTGCTCCATGTTATCTTTCTACCCTCACTTCTTTCTCTTTAGAGAAAGTCATTTTGCATTTTCCTAATTAATTTTTCTACACTAGAGGGCAATTAGAAGAATGAAAGGTGTAATAGGGGCAAGTTATGATTACATATCTTATTAAACCAGACTTGATAAATGTGAATACTAAGTAGCATACTCGTCCAAGTACATCACACTATCTTGATTAAGCTTCATTAAACAATAGGAGGTGGCAATGGTGTATTGAATCCAGCCATGACTTGGCTGAAAAACACCATAGCAAACAAGAGGAATGAAGACATTTTATCTAAATGTTCCAAGAGAGAATAGAAGAAAGGTGTGAAATGGAGAGTGAGAATTCCTCTCAAATGTGGATGCTATTTATAGACTTTTCTTTGCCACCATGTAAGTAGAAAAAATAGTCTCAAAATTTATTATTGTAATGGTGCTTAATTTTGTTGAAGAAAAAAATGATATAACACTAAAAAACAATTGCACACACAGTTCTACAGCCTTGCAAGATCTTTTTGATCATTTTCACAAGGGTATTTGGAAATTTAAATATGTACCGAATTTAGATGTGATTTTGTTCCGGCACTTAGTGTTTCAGTCTACAGGCCCAAACTGTCTTTTATTTTGTACAGGAAAATCTTAGACACTACTATTCATTATAAACATCTTCATTTGATATTAAATTTTATTATATTATATATTAATAAAATAATAATATATTATAGATATGAACTGTGTACAGTGATGTTAAAATAACAATACCCTCTTATATATTGGGATAACTTCATTACTTTCATTTATTATATTTTTTTGTTATTAATAAATAAAAAATAAAACTTGTGACTACTGCTTAATAATATAAACAGCTTACTGCTTAATAATATAAACATTGACAAACACAAAAGAAAAGTACCAAACAAAGGGATCACTTCTATAATACATGGTCCAAGCAATTAAGTTACGTAGAACAGAAAAGCATTGAACCTTATTACATGATCCATGGTTCTACAATTGGGAGTTACATAGAATCCCAAAGCATTCAACCTTATTCCAATATAACACACACATATATTACAGCAAACATGGACAAACACAACATAATATAATGTCATACACATGACACTTATTCATAATGCTCAAGTTGCTCTGACTCCACCAGAAGGAACTTAAACAGTTGCAATGAAAGGTCTTCCTCCTTTCTCCATAGATTTCCTTTTCAGACGCAATTGCCTCTCAGCATATAATTCCTCAGCGAACCTTAAAAAATCCTCTCAAAATTAGCATTAATATATAATCAACTAAAGCAATGTATAATATAACAGTATTCTTAGTTTTATTTTTTTTTTATTATTCAACACAATTCAGTAACATTTTTGAATTTAGTTTACTTTCGAAGAACTAATTTACAAAAATTTGGGTAGTTCTGTAAAACATAATTTATTCTTTTTAACCTAAATATTACAGAATTCAGTACCCAAATTTAAAATTCTCAAATTCCCTCATGGACGGATAAAAAGATTAAGTTTTATAAAAACAATGGACAATTTTTTTTTATAATGTAAAGAAACAATTCTGCATATATGTATAGCTGTTAGAATAACTATTAATATTCTACATAAATTCAATAAAAAGTCTCCTAAAACTTTCTGCTTCTAATTTTAAACATACATAGTAAAAAATTCTTGAGTGAGAAAGTGAGTGGACGCACCTGTCAAGAGCTTGAGCATTTGTCTGGTTGAGTTCATATGGAACAAATGTATTCACATTCATCCTCATAACATTTTGGTGCAACAGCTCATTTCCTACCTTTTCAAGGTTATTCATGTTCTTTTCATCAACATCATCCATTTCTCCCATGGAAGGATCCAGGTTATACTCCTACAATTACATATATATCATTAAGATCGATTCTATTTCCTCTACAATTTTAACTTACACACATATTGTATATTAATGGACTTTGTCTAACTTAATCTTATAAAATCGGCTTGTAAGGTGAAGTATACATTCACATATAAATTATTAAAAGACTTCATCTCTAACGCACCCTTTCACGTCGAGACTTTTCAACTCGAGCGTGAAACTTATATGTAAGAATGGTCCGATTGCGGCCTGATAGCAGGTGGCCCGATAAGCCCAACAACCTTGTTAGGATAGGTTCTGATACTATATCAAGAAGTGGAGTTTAAACCTACCTCAACTTTACAAAATCGGCGTGTAAGGTGGAATTTGAATTTATTTGAAAGACCTCATCTCTGGTCGATATAGGATCTAGAGCACCTTAGTCGTGAAACTCATTTTTTGTTTTGTTTTATTCTATTATAAGTATATATTGAAAAATTGATGCAGAAAAACCTAGCTATGTGTACCTGAATTCGAAGATAGTTATCTGCCGGTAAGAGGCCAGGAAAGATTGTGGCAAGGTAGTAATGAGTCATGTCTGTACTCTCTACAGCTTCACTAACAACTCCAATGTGTTCAAGTAGCCATGAACCTTGGCACGCAAGTTCAAAGATGCCACCTAACTTGTCCTTGGCTGTTGTTGTTCCAGTTCCTAATGACAGCAACAAAATTTCCTTTTGCCCATTGTGTTGTATGACTTCACTCACAGCAGCCAGGGCCTAAAGTGTTAAATTAAATTTGATCTTGTCAAACTCTTCACATATTTCTCCATATTTGTTGTAAAAGATTCAAGTTTAGGGCTAAAAGATTCATTAGGTTTTAAACTAGGTTTAGGGTATAGTGTCATACTACTACCATCTGTCAATACCATGTTAGAGGAATCATACATATATATAGAGGATATTGAATTACCTTTTTTTATCTTATTTTTTATTTTTATTCAATGATTTTAATAAATAATTCAGGTGTAATCATTAAATTAAAAAAATAAAATAAAAACTGACAATTAAGTTTGTCTTGAAAATAACTATGTGGGTTTATATTTTTTTCCCTCCACGTATGTGTATATAATTAAAAAAATTATATTGTTTTGGTATGCATAAAAGTCAATTTTAATATAAACCCATATACAATTTAATTTTAATTTTTTTCAATAAGCATAACTAATTTTAATCTCTTTTAGTTCCTACAAAGTATAAACATTAAAAATAGCGTGTAAAGCACTAAAATAAATTCTTTTTAAGTAAAATCATCAAAAAGTAAAGTTTATTTAAAATAAATGTAACATATGATATACATTTCGCATATAATTATATTTTATTTTTGATCCTATAATTTGTTTTTGCTTTAGATCCATGTATTATTTTTTTATTTTATTCTTGTTATTTTACTTTTGTTTTTGTAAATATTTATTTACTTTTTTTGTTTTAATCTGTATGGTAATGTTTTAATTTTAAATTAGTCTCTGAAAAAAAGTTGACACGATCTAAAAACAGATAATCTACATATTACAAGGATTAAAAGAAATTAGAATTGATTAGTTTTATAGGCTATAACTCAATTCTTGCGGGTGAACTACATTAATAATTATATTTGTAATCCTTTAGAATCTCCAGTTTATTTTTAATTACTTACTTTTAAAAAGATTTTAAGAATAAGTAACTATTTCTCTAAATTTAAGTTTTTGATGAATATTTACTGGATTGTTAGCAGCAAAAGCACCATCAACCAAATCAAATTGAACACCATCGTTGTGAAATTGGTGGGATGGTAGAAAAGTTGGTGCAGCCGAAGTGCCAAGACCTATATCCGAGAGTTTGGCATTCAAGTAAGTTTCTGTATTCAGCTGCATCATCAAACAGATTCCATTACTTAGCCTTAATTAAGGAAAAGGTTATTCATGCATAGAACTTTATATCATGCTAACCTTGTAATTTGAGAATATAATCGGTTTGGTTTTCTTCTCATCAAAAGTTGGTATTACTACGTTCGTCAATGTGTCACTCAATCGATTTTCTTTCAACAACTCACCAGCTTTGTATTCTAAGAACTTTCCATCGTACTTGGGACATCTTTGAAGATCATACCAAGGTCTGCATGTTGTTGCATCACAAGAGTCAAAAAAAAGATATTCAACTTTTAAATGAATTTTTCTCAATAGTACCTTAATTTTAAGAATGTGTTGGCTCATATATCGCCCCACAAGATGTAAAAAGAATAAAGAATTTTAACTTAAAAGAATATGAACAAAAGAGAGCAACTTTTGAGATCTACCAAATATTAGTTAGTACAAGAAAAAAACTATTTAGACATTAATTTTAACTACCAAATAAATCAGTTACTAACTGTGACTAAAATAATAAATAAATTAGGATTTTGTTGCTAAATTAACTATAAAATAAAAATAATGATTGAATTTGGTAACAAATTAAATTAAGATAATTGGTATCTTATATTAGCTACCAAGATTTTATACCCTTATATCATTAGATTTTAAATTAGTCAAGTTAGTGACTAATTTTAACATTTCATATACCAATAAATTAGTTTCTAAAATTATTTTTCTTGTAATGGGTTATGTTGGTGTTCCATTATTGTTGAAGGTTGATAATTATACCTAGGTTTAAATATTTCAGGGCCATATATCTTGTAGAATTGCACCACTTCTGATGGAGTAAAGAGAGGATGCTTGAAGCTAGATGAGTTTGGAGCTGCCAACATAAGAGTCATGAGTCCACCAGTGCTTGTTCCTGATATCACATCAAAATAATGTGCCAACGATGATGTTGGATCCTTTGCCTGCATCTCACCACAATCCACAATCTCAAATGTTGCAATTAATGGTTTTTAATTCTACAATATATTGTAGATAAAAAAGAACTGATTGTATTCTTTTTTTTTATTAACAATAAAAAATAAATAAATAAAAATATTTTAAGAATGTTTCAATCCTGTATAAAGAAAGTGTTTCTGACCATGTTATTATGACAAAATATTTTCACATAAATCACCTTCTGTACTAACATCCACCCTAAATGAACATGGTTTAACAACAATCACACCAACAACAAATCTCAACAAATCTATGCTAAACAATTATAGATTTTAATCTCTATCTAGTGTATGTATAAGAGTTGAAATTACTACAAGCATCATCATATACAAATTTTTGCTGATAATAAAATAAAAATTACAAGCCTCATCGTATACAAATTTTGCTGATAATAAAATAAAAATTATACACAAGTTATTAAACTCATATAAGTACTTTTCTTTGATTGATACTGTATTACCATATACCTCACACCTTTCTTTCTTCTCCCCAATTCCCTCTTTAATATTTTCTTAAACAAATTATAGAGAGCATGTACAACACTCCCATGGGAGCACTACCACTACCATCAACCAGTCCAACAAAATTTGCTGATAAAAAAAAAATAGTCTAAACAAAATTATTACAAGAGGTTATGAAAAGATAACTGTTTATGGAAATTATATATATATATATATATATATATATATATATATATATATATATCACTCTTAAATAATATATATATAATGTGTGTAAACACTTCCATTTCCTCTTCAAATGTTGTTTCTTTGAAAAAAAAAAATGGTTCTATATGGCTTTTAAAGAAAATATACTATACTATACTAGTTTTTTTATAGGCAAAAGTTAAGGATTATTGATTACTTTGCCTTAAAAAACTAACAGTCTCATATAAGAGGATAAGACTATTATAGTTAACCAAATATTTCACTATGATGGCAAGAATACATATACAAAGATTTAAAGCTTAAAAACTTGAAACCCATAATATAGTAGAGATTGGACCTTAAGAGCCTTGTCCAAATATTGAAGAACAGTTGCTGGAATAATTCCCCTAATGCCACCACCATCTATGCTGAGAATGGATACATGATCTCCATAGGATGGAGGTGGCAATGGTGTATTGAACCCAGCCATGAGTTGGCTGAAAAACACCATAGCAAACAAGAGGAATGGAGACATTTTATCTAAATGTTCCAAGAGAGAATAGAAGAAAGTTGTGAAATGGAGACTGAGAATTCCTCTCAAATGTGGATGCTATTTATAGACTTTTCTTTGCCACCATGCAAGTAGAAAAAATACAAAAAATAGTCTCAAAATTTATTATTGTAATGGTGTTTATGGCTTGCGGAATGTGAAGTTGATGTGTAATTAACTAAGACCGCTTAAAAAGTATAATTATATAATTTTACATAATATATACTGTGAACTAGTGCTGATAAAAAAAATATACTGTGAACTAGTAAGAAATCACATTAGGTATGGCTTTTAAAATAATTTACGTAGAATAGTTTATAGGAACTATATCATACTATATCAAATCATACTCTTAGTTATTACGAGAAATTGAAATTGTTAATTTCGACTATACATTAACAATTAAGATTAAAATTTATTTTATAGTCATTTATAGGTTCATTAGAAGTAAACTTTAAATCTAATTTGACTTTACAAATTGACTTAAAAGTGAGGATTTTTCTCACTTATATATCATGAATTGATCTTATCTCTAGTCGATGTGAGATCTTTAACACAACACAGTCCCTCACGTCGAGACTACTCAACTTGTACGTAGAAATTAGATATTTGTATATAGGATAGCAGCCTGTAATATTCTTTTATACAAGAAATGGGTATCTTTCAAATACTTTGATTCATATTCATTTTATTATTTGCTGATAAAGAAAATATTGGTCTTTCACTCTACATAATTAATCAATAAGTGCAATAGGACAATAGGAAATAAAAGAAAGGAAATAGAAATTATGATTTTATAGTTTGGGTGATAAAGATAAGATAAATAAAATAATTTTGATTATTTTATAGTGGTTAAAAGTATTTTTATTTATAATTCTAATATAATCTAGAAGCCTATTTAAAGTTTACTTTGCCTTTATTTAAAAATGTAATCTAATTTAATAAAAACGATTTAAAAATTTTCAAATTAATAAACTTTGTGACTCATTTTTATTTCTAAATAATTTTTCTACTGTGAAAAGTTGAAGGAATTGGGTTTCGAAGCTGACCAAAAATCATAGCGAGATATTTTTATTTACTCTTCATGAAATTAAATTAATCAGAACTAAAAACATTGATGAACTATATTTATAAACTAAAAAAAGATAGCCAATTGAATCCAAAATAATTTTTCTTGTTAATATTATATATTTCAGCTTAACACCACATTTTTATTATAAATGATAAATAAACTCATGACAATTATTTGAATTCATCTTAAATATCCAAATTGACTAGCATGTATAAATAATATTAAAATTTTTAAAATAAATATAAATATGTAAATAATCGTGTATATATTAGTTTCTTCTTTGCTTTTGTATCTATTTTCTTACATTAATAAGATATTTTTATTTATTTAATATTTTATTTTAAAATTTATGTAATTATAATTTTTTTATTTTTTACACTAAAAAATATATTCTTTTAACATTAAAGTTTTTATAGAATAATATTTCTTTCATTTGTTAAAAAAATATTTAATAAATACTTGAAAACTACATATATGAATATAGTGATTAAGATAAAACACAATATTTATATATATTAAATATGAAAGATAAGACTAAACAAAAATTTTCACTTTTAAAATTATAAAAATATAAAAAAAAACTCCCATAATTAAATTTTGATAAATAAGTTTCATCAGCTAAATTGGTATTTTTAGTTTGTCAATTCTGACTCATTTTATCTGTTTTAGTTAGTTTAATGGATAAAAAAAGAACGAATCATGTTGATCACGGAGTTCGCCCGTTTGGTGATAGGCTTAGGAATTCAACTATAAGGGAATTCGACTATGTTAATAATATTGTGTATTCTAGTAATTTATATGATTAGATTTAGTTCTGAGAATAGAATGTGTAAAAGAAGGATTATTTTGTAATAGGTTAGAGCATCTTAAAATATTTTTACCAATTTTATTCTTCGTCATTCAAAAAAATATAACGAATTAATCACATCGATTAATTTATTTTATTTAATTAAAATAAAAATAACTTTAAAAGTTATCTATTACTTGAAAAATATAAATATATATTATAATTTATAATAATACTTATAAATTTAATTTAGTTTAATTATAATAAATTAATTCAATATTAAAAATTGACTCACCCGATCTATTTTTTATACATCAATAGAAATCTTAATTAAAATGACTAATTTCTTACGAGAGTCTTATTTTCCTTCAATTGTTCACATTAAGGAAACATATTTCACAATTTTCCAACATCATAAATCTGATATCTCATTCACATGATAAGTTTTCTGTCTTTCATTCTTCTTATTACAAACACAAATAATGATCTTGTCCCTTCTCTTGGATTTTCTTAAAAAATTGTTTCTTTCACACGATAAGCTACTTTGGTTAATAAGCTCAATTTTTAGCTTTTTCCGATTTGTAAACCAGATTCCGAATTGTCCATCACCAAACTTACCCTATTATATATTACCTTATCATATCGATAATAATATATAATATTTTTTTTCTAAAAGTATTTTTAAATATAACTATAAGTGACATAATTGATTTCTTATAATAATTCTAATTAAATTTTATTTTTTTCAATATTTCCTATAAGAAAAGATATTATACAAAACCTTTGAAACAGCCAAAAGAAATTAATGAGAATAGAAGCAACCACCTGTTGTGTGGGCATGGTTACAACTGTATAAAGAGACAGACTCATTAACTGCATGGGATGATGTTGCATAAGAACCACACCCACTAAGCTACTATGCCCTTCACCACACCATGTGACCATTTATAGATATACGAAAATTTTGCTTCACATAATTATTAATTATTGTGATCACCAATAATTCTGACTTATCAAAATGGTAAGAGTAAGCCTGATCGTTTTTATTTTCCCACTTCCTCATGGTTCTTTTCCCATTTCTTGATTAACTATGGTAAAGTAGATATATAAAATATTTTTTAAAAATAGAGAGAAGAGTGAAAGATGTTATCGGCTTTAGGAAGTTTAATTATAGAGCTCGGTTATCTCGAGACCGATCTTTTCAAGATCGATTTTGGGGATTTCTATTATGGAGATCAGTCATCTAGAAATCAGTTATCTAGAGATTGTTTTTGGGAGGTTACGATCTCAGGAGGTCGGCTATGGAGCTCGATCTTGAAATGTGTAGTGCAAGACTGTGAAATTATTTCTTATTTGTTAGTTTAAATTTCTTTAAATATTGTGTGTGAGGAGATATTTTATTCAAGTAAGCTGTGTAGATCTAATAGTTTGTATAACTGGATGCATAGTTTTGATGATAGAGTTTGTAGAATGATTGTTTTGTAAGGATTCATCCTTAAAAGTCCTCCCATTAATTTTATTCTTTGCCATTAAGAAAATAGGAAGAAAGTTAAGTTTTGGAATTGAGATTACAATTTTTTTGCTTTATCAAATGAATATGCAACATCAATAATTAAAGACCTTTGCTTATAATTAAGAGTATGATTCACTACTACCTCATTCCACTCAATATCATATACTAAAAGATTCTTCCTCCTTATTTTGATAGGAGTTTACATACTTAAACAAACAAAAGATAAGAGTCAAACTTACACAAAGAAATGACAACACTTTCAACCCAAAATCTTAAGACATTGGGTTTGTCAGTCTTCTTTTTTATATATTGCTCAACTTTCTCATTTTAATGTGAGACTTAGGCTCACACTTAAATATCCAACATTATTACTCACAATGAGTCATGTTTCTTATTTGTACATGACAAGTGGGTGATAAAATTCATGGAAACATTATTCCACTTCTATTATGGGAATGTCAGACTATGTTCACATACCTACAAGTCATAATTGTTCGGCCTTTGCTTTTTGACAAATAAACAAGCAGCTACAAACTTGACTATATCTTCCTTCCTGCCATGCCAAGACTTTTTGAAATCTTGAAATCCTTAGGTCCTACTTAGATGTAAACTAACATCATTATTTGACACACATATTTTGTTTCTAAATTTTAAAATACCATTCGTCTCCAATGGAAAAGTATTTAATTTTATTAATATTTAATAATTTTGAGATATTCTTCAAATTTAATCCACCAATTACTTTACTCTCAATTCTTTAAAACTTATTAATTATAACAAATATATTATAACTATAATGTGATTTGAAGGTACAACAACTCCCAAATCCAAATTATTGAAGCTTTCACACAATTTCAACTATCAAGTCTTGATATTTATATTTTCTTGTCACTTTTAAGCATTTGCAATAATATTTCCTTTCTCAGGATAGTTCCTCGGCTAAGAATAATAATCTTTTAAAGTTCTATCAACTTCTATGAAGAAAATTATGCATCCTTCATCACTTGGTCTACTATCATCTTCACTGCGTTATATACTTTTACTGATTGTGAAAAAGAAAACCAATTATATAACAATACTATCTCATTTCTACTTAGTCATGTCCAACTATTATAATATTCTTCCAAGTCTTTGACGTTCCATTTCGACCTCGAACAAGTTTGGTAGACAAAATCATACTTAACACTTTCCTCTTCATGTTTAACCGTGTACATAAAGGAGTACATATGTATCTTATAGTCTATGTATTTTATGTAATGAATTGAACGAATCAAGTCAACACCTTTTTCTGACTTGTAATGTGACTCTCTTAGTCACGAATCTTACTAATAAATGGATTCATTTACATTCAGTTCAACGTAATAACATATTTCAACACTTTCATTTATTCAATATGCCAAATCTGAATAAAAACAAAAAAAATATTTAAAAAACCTTTTAGATGGCTATAATCAAGACAATTTGGAAATATAGAAACAACATCATGACATCATGTTCATAAACACAGTAGTACATGACACTAGTTGAATCTGGGGCACATATGAGAATGTGTTCTCTTTGAATGTTTATCTTGACTGTCATATGAGTTTCTATTGAGTTTTCAGCTATCTTAGCTGCAGGTCTAGGATTTCTGTAAACACAAGGTTTTGTACATAGACATACATCAAACAATTTTTTTCCATTAATTTATGAAGTACCTATGGGTGTTAGTATTATTTTGGTTCATATATATCTGCATCATGGTTTGTATAATAGCCTTTTACTTCTACCTTAAGCAGCAACTGCATTATCCTGCCAGTATATATGAATGTTTTTTTCCTCAGGAATGACTATCAAAAAAGATAACAAGGATACGTCCTTATGAGCAAATGCTTCTATTTTAAGGCTATTATATACAAACGAAATTCACATATCTAGAGGAGAAATGGGACAAGCAAATGCAATTTGCAAGACCAATCTATTTGGCCTTTTATTGGATTTTTTTTTAACGACAAAAAATGAATAAAATTAAATAAAGGAAACTTTAGGAATGTCTTAATCCTTATACATCCTTATACAGAAGAGAAACAACATCTAGGATAACTTTATAAACCTACCCAACTACAACAATACAACATATAAGCTACAAAGCCCCAGGCACAATACCAAAATAAGGTGAATTAGTTAATAATTTGACCTGATACTACACAATAATTCAAACTTGTACCAACATGAACACGTAGTTGAGTACTTCCCTGCAGACTAAGTGTTACCAATTTCAAAATGAATCCTGATCCAAGGGTCATTCATTGTATTTTCCACATTGCAATATTCCTAGGATAGAGTGATATATTAACATACCATGCAAGCTCCTTTTCATAGTAATGCATAAAGCAGAGGTAGTGTGCTGATTCGGTAATACTATCCCATTTCTAGGTCTGGTTTGTTAAAAGAGAAGAAAATGATGGTATATTTGCTTTAGATCTCATATGGAAAGATTATGTAGGTTGGTGTAGTAGAATAATTGTTTTCATTTACTGATAAGGGTGGGGTGGATTGTTTTTTGTAAAGGGTTCGAGCACCCCTAATGTGCTCTTTATTAATATATTAATTCCTTTTGTCGATAATAAAAGGTCATGCCTTACGTGTGGATTGGAAGGTGAGTTAGTTAGTTACCTATTTTTCATGTGTAAAGTAACATGGGACGTATGGAACCATTGTGACACACACATCCATACACGCAAGCACGCACACACACATACCCATACACACACCCACATACGCATGCATATACAAAGTGTTGAATACTATTCATTTGACATGACTAATAATGATGAGAGCTACTTTTAATAGAAATGTAGTGAGGAGAACAATTTTTGTAGCATACATATATCTTATAAGACATATGCATCATATTAAGATAAACTTTGGGATTCAATGACATAAAAGGACTAAATTTTTTATTTATGGATTACAACATTCACAAGTGCCCCATTTTATTTTATTAATTTATTTTTTTGATAAAACAAATCTTTTATTTGTTTTGCTTATCCTTTAAGAAATATTGTTATTATTTCTTCTTATCTTGTCAAATAATAAATGGAATTTGGTATGCAACATGGGTCTTACTCAATAACTTATTTATCGTTATCTTTCACTTATTAAAGAAGTATTTGATTTATCCAATTAAATTCTTTTAGAAGGAACAACAAATTTATGTTTAACATTTTTTACATATTGTTGTATAATCTACTTGGAGTATGAGTACTAAGATTTTTTTTTAAACGTTTATTTATTTATTTCAGTAGTGTTATAACACTACAAGAAAAAAAACTATTTCGAGACTAATTTTTAGTTGCAAAATAAAATGGTTGCTAATTGTGACCAAAATAATCATCAAATTAGGTTTTGATTGCTAGATAACTACAAATAAAAGTAATGATTGAATTTAGTGACCAATTAAGCCAAGATAATTGATATCTAACATTAGCTACCAGGGTTTTAGTCACTTATACAATTAGATTCTAAATTGGTATATAATTAAGTTAGAGATTAATTTAGAATCCAATCGTATAGTTAAAATCTTGGTAGCTAATGTTAGATATCAATTATCTTGACTTATTTGGTCACTAAATCCAATCACTATTTTTATTTTGTATATTGGTGTTGAGGGACTAATAGAGATAGTTAAACAGAAGAGATGAAAAAACACTCTGTTCTCTCTCCTTAACGACTAATATTGACGGTGGTCGAAAAGATAGGGATCATAACCTACAAACCATGGAATCTAATGACGTTTTTCTTCTCTCACTTCCCTAATAGCTTTGGCGAATGAGAAGTGAGAATAATCTTTCAACGATGGGGAGCAATTGAAGAAGTATTTATTTCAAGAAAGGTTAACTGTTGGGGCAATAGGTTTGACTTTGTGAGGTTCTGGGACGTCAAAAATTCAGTGAAGTTGGAAAGAGAGCTCGATGCGATTAGGATCGGTATAGTGAAGTTATTTGTCAATTTCCCGAGGTATGCTAAAGGTGGTGACAAAGCTATAATACAAAGATACCCACCTAAGCATATGACAAATGTACACACAGAGCAACGACGAAAGATAGTTAAACAATGGCATGTGAAGGAGGGGACGAAGAGAGGAAACACACATAATAGAAATGAGTTGAACGACAAGGAACAATGTATAACGAGTCCTCAAATGACTCCACCTTGACTAGAGGAAAGTTGGGTTGGCATTACAACAGAGTATATCTCCACGGAGGTGGTATGGGAAAGGCTGTTGAGAGAAGGATTAAGTGTTGTTCGAGTTAGATATTTGGAAGATAATCATATGTTGTTAACAGGGCAGGATGGAATGAGGCTTTCACAAGTCATTGAGGCAAATAGAGAGAGTTTGTGTAATGTGTTTAAGGTGATTAAACCTTAGGGTGAAGTAAACTAGTAGGAAATAGAATAATTTGGGTAAGATGTAGAGAGGTGTCACCCTTCATGTGGAATGTTGATTGTTTTCGGAGAGTTGCAAGTTCAGTTGGGAACCTGGTGGAAATAAATGAAGCAAATTTGGCTTGGGAATGTCTTGAGTACGCAAGACTCAAAGTGAGATCAGTAGTGTCATTTAAGATCGATATGCACAAAGATATTATGATCAACAACATGTTGTGTCAGGTATCTGTGATTGAGGAAACTGCTAGCGACATTTACGATGTATATAGAAATTGGTGGAGGAAGAGGGAGCCCTCTGATAGTTTTTCTTCAATGGACACGGTAGTGGGGGACAACATCCAAGTGGACGAAGAAGGCTGGCAAAATGCGGATGATCCTTTCCTGTTTTATAGTGATTTACTATTGGAACAAGTTAGCAAAGGAGACAATGTGCTTAACTATAGTTACGACGATTGTCGAAAAATGCAGATCGTGAACTGTGTGAATGATACACGTATAGATAGGGGTCAAAACTGCATTGGTGAACCAGAAAATGTATGGGGAAGCGATGGCATGCCTTATTTGGGTATAGAAAAACGATAAAATGTAAAAGTTGGCAAAAGGAAGTCACGTTGCATGGATGAGGAAATTGTAGTGGCAGAGCTTCGACAGGTGGTCGACCTTGCTTTTAGGATTTTAGTGGAAGCTCGGCTCTTGGGAGGTAGGCCTTGGAAACTCGGCTATGGAGCTCGACTTTCTGGAGTTAGACCTTTTTTAGTTTGGCTAAGGAGTTTTGCCTTGTGGAGATTGGCCTCGTGCGCTAAGGAGCTCGCCTTCCTGGAGATCAACTATAGAAAACGATTATGGGGACCTTAGCCACAAAAATTGTCCTTGGGATATTGGCCATAAAAGTCAAGTGCTCAGTTGTGGAACTCGGCTATTCAGAGATTGAATAGAGTTCGGCCATGGGAGCTCGGTCATGGACAATGGCCATGTGAGTCGGTCATAGTGCTTAGCCATGGGAGCCTGGTTACGAAGCTTAGCCTTGGGAGCTCGGTCTCCGAACTCAACCAGTGGGTCTTCGACTTTGGAGCTCGGCCTTGGGAACTCAATCTTAGAGCTCGGCCTTGGGAGCTCGGTCATGGAACTCGGTCTTGAAGTATGGAAGTGGGAGCTAGGCCATGGAGGAATTTTTAGTACATTGTATACTTGGACGTTAGTTTCGAGAGTAAGGTGTGTAAAATGATTGTTTTGTAATAGGGTTGGAGCACCTCCTAAAGTGTTTTTTTTAATTTTATTCTTCGCTGTTCAATTTTTTTATTTTGTAGTTATTTAACAACCAAAACCTAACTTGATGATTATTTTTATCACAATTAACAACTATTTTATTTGGTAACTAAAAGTTGGTCTCTAAATTTGATGATGATGAAATCTTGAATTTGATTTAAAGCTAAAATATATGTAGCACCATCCAAACTTTCTTTATTTTGAGTTAAGTTTCAAACGATGGTCCTATCACTTATCTTCTTTCTCTGTGTGGATATTGGGAGCGTGAATCCGAAGATCATGATTTGTTAAAATAATGTTTCACTTCATTCATGCTAAATTTTGTGATGGCCAAATGATTTTGTAATTGCACCAATTAAAAGAACTTTAGAAAAGAAACAACCTCTTCACCATTAAAAAAAATAGTATTTAGATTCCAAACTAATAAAAGAAAGAAATTTATAAAAAAATAATAAATTTCAATATAGTGCACTTGAATACACTATAAGAAAACAACAAAACAGATGCTAAAAAGATGCATGGGTTAATGACCCACGTAAGAAGCGTAGGCCAAACCCACTCTAAAATGTCACAGCTTACGCAACATGAATAAAAAATTAAAAACTAAAAAATAAAACCAAGCGGGGGACAGACCTAGGCACCAAAATATTATTTCAATTAATTATTGTAAGTAGCGTGGGCTAGACCCATGCAAAACGCAAAAAAAAATTAAAAAATAAACAAATAAAACCATGCAGAGTCCAGACCCATGCATCAAAATATTATTTGTAATTAATTAATTGCAAGCAGCGTGAGTTAGACTCATGCAAAATGTAAAAGAAAATTAAAAAAAAATAAAATGAAACCAAGCGAAGGCCAGACTCACACATTAATTAATTGCAAGCAGTGTGGGTTAGACCCACGCAAAATGTAAAAGAAAATTAAAAACCAATAAAACCAAGTGGGGGCAGACCCACACACCAAAATATTATTTATAATTAATTAATTACAAGCAGCATGGACTAGATCCACGCAAAAGAAAATTAAAAAAATAAAAATAAAATCAAGCGTGTGTCATACCCACGCACCAAATATTATTTGTAATTAATTTATTACAAGCAGTGTGGGCTAGACCCACGCAAAATGCAAAAGAAAATTTAAAAAAAAATTAAAACTAAACGGAGGCTAGACCCACACATCAAGTATATTTAATTAATAAATATAATAATAATCATAATATAACAAATAAGCTCTTCTTATTTGATAGTTAAGGGTCCTCTCTAGGTACTGATAAGTTCTGGTTTCGACTTTAAAATTTTAAAATCATATCCTTATCATACTATTTCTTTATACAAAATCATTCCACGTAAACATAACTTATTATTTTCGTAAATAAAAAAAGTAATACTCATCTTAATAAAAAAAAAAAAAAAACTACACATATTTTTGGTGTTTTAACCGAAAACATCACATTCCAACTAACTGATATCTTGTATTTCAATAAGTATAAGCATTTTAGAGAATAAAATTGCATTAAAAAAGAGAGAATAATACAAACCCATCGGAAACCAAACTAATACCTATTCTGCATACTTCTTTTTTCTTAAAAAAATGCGATTTCTATTTTAAAATTTAACACGACTCATATCAAACTACATTTTGATAAACGTTAACAATATTTATCTCAATAGAAATATGCTCAACTTTAATCTCACTAGGTTTTGAAATAAATCAAATCAAATAAATAAAATCCATACCACTACCCAAATTAAATAAAAGAAAATGAAATGAATAAATACATAATAGGTAAAAAAAAATTGTTAATAATTTGATTGTGGATAAATTTTGTGTGGTGTCGCATGATTTTATTTTCAATTTATTGGCCTCACAGAGCCTTATCCACGGGAATGTTTATCTGTCTGCATGTTATAAAGATGACAAATCTTGATGAAAATCCCATGGAAAAAAATGTTTTAAAAATGCCATTATCACAGAAAAAGTTTTGACAAATTGTAAAGTGAAGAAAAAAGATTATAATCTTCATTGATTATAAAAATGTTTATATATATATATATATATATATATATATATATAAAAAAAAAAAAAATAAAAAAAAAAAAATAAAAAAAAAAAAAAAATATATATTTATATAT
>Ga0209489_106938_pt1 | contig 17517 bp, 11 predicted proteins | sample SiratrowhiteBW_FD_187527 | JGI IMG/M metagenome (GOLD analysis project Ga0209489, IMG submission 187527) | Root nodule microbial communities of legume samples collected from California, USA - Siratro white BW (SPAdes) (version 2) | ecosystem: Host-associated > Plants > Roots > Nodule | place...
TAAACAAAAAAAAAATAAAAAAACGACCTTGACAATCATTCGAAGCAAGCAATCGGAACCAAGTAAAAATTATTGCAGCAATCACAATGGGGTTGTTAGCATAATTCAAGGGCAGACCCATCAAAATATAGAGAGAAACAAATAACGGAGTAGAATCTAAGAGAGCAGTAGAAAATCATTGAAAAAGGCAGGGAAAACATGGAGAAAGAGAAATGCTCAACATGCAAAGTAATGATTGGAAATAATCGAGGAAATGTAACCTTGAGGAAATAGGCTTGAAGGTTGATTCCCCACGTGCAAAAATGGACCTGGGAAAATGGGTCTCAGAATAAACCTCGATTTTCAACGTGTTTCTTGTTTCCTTGGTACCTTGGTAGGAACTGATAGCAACAAAAACAGAAATAAGAAGAGATTTTAAGAAGAGAATTATAAGCAGCAGAAACATGCTAAGAAGAATCCTAGTAGAATCACATCACTCACATAGCTCTATTTTCATGACAGCAAACCTTCGTAACTAGAGAGAGATGGAGAGAGAGAGAGAGAAAGAGAGAGAGAGGGGAAGAATAATAAAGAATGACAATTTTGCCTGAGAAGTTAAAATATGAAATCAAGAAAAGTTTCTTCCACCATTATCAGATCCTACATTAATATATTGTTCAAAAATAATATTATTTATAGAAACTATTAACTCAGGCAATTAATACCAAAAAAAATGCAACAAAATCATTTAATAGTTTGTTGAAGTTTTCAAGTATATTTACAGAATTCTTTAATTCCTGATAATAATAATAATAATAATAAAGTAATAATAAATATATAATCTTAACAAAAAAAAGATAAAATTCACTTCAGTATGTTAATTGATCTCAGAGCATTACTGGCTAAATTTTTTTAGCCTTTATTTTACATTTTTAATATGATTTAACTAAAATACACTTCTACCATAAACTATTATGTACAGTAACACTGTTACTTTGATTGCAAAGTAATCAAATTTAATTAAATAAATTTATGATATGAAAGTCTTTTACTTTGTTTATGATTGTTGATTATAATAAATTTGCTTGTTTTTATAATAGCTACTTTAAAACTCATATTTAGGTGATTTTTAATTGTTTGATTGCAAAAAAGTTTAAGTTAGACACCATGAAAATAAAACTTTGGGAATTATTTTTCTCATATATACCAGCAAAATAAGTCAAATATTTATATTTTTTTCTAATTTTATTATTTCTATAAATGATTAATTAAAAATAGAAAAATAATACAATTTAATATATATATATATATATATATAAATATATATATATATATATATATTGTAAACATAATATTAAAAAGTATATAATCACTATTTATTTTTTAAAATATTTAAATAAAAACAAATTAAGCAATTTTATAGTTAAAAATAAATATAAATTTATTTTATATGGGTAAATATATGGTAACTAAAAACCAATTTAAACAATGAAATAATAATCTTGGAGAAATAGATCCATAGATGTTTATTAGTTGTTAATTCATTATAAACATATTAAATTATATGTTTTATGTAAAAATAATTTTCTATATAATAAAAATATTAAAATTTATAAATGAAACTTTTTTTCAAAATATTTAATTTATTAACTATATATTTAAAAAAAACTATCCGGGTGGTCCATTAAATATCAGTATTATATTATTTAGTTTCAAGTACATTTTTATTATAAACCAGTCTTTGTGTTGCATTTGCGCCAAACTTTACAACTTAAAATAATTTAATTATATAATTAAATATTAAATGCTTATTTATTAATAAAATTCAGATGTTAAATTTAATATTCCCGTCATATTATTAGTATGCTTTATACAATTCTTTATAAAATTTAACATTTCCACTGCTGTTCAGATTTAGTATAAGTAATTTTTTGGATATATGATTAACAATAAAATAATATTTTATTACATAAAATATGATATTTGAAAAAAATTCTCAATTTAAGTGGTGATTTGTTTTAAATCTTAAAAAAAGAAAAAATTACTGTAAAAGATAAAAATGTATAATAAAATTTAAGTCACTCCAATTATATTTAAACTTGTTTAATATATGACAATGCATTATGATAGTATATTTATTAAAATTATAAATAAAGACATTTTTTTTAAATTACAAAAACATTTTCTTTATAAGCCCTTACATTTTATCAATAAGTTGGATATATGAGATTTTGTGTACACGTGTTTCGATGTTATGGGATCCACATGAGGTGCTTAGGTAGAAAGATAAATCAATAAAAGAAAGAATTTCATATTGATTGAAAAAAAAAAAGTAAGAGAACAAAAAATAACTTCAATGATTCAAATCTTTTATTTATCATACAATTAAAATTCATTGTAATATAATATATTTGATTTTCTTTCCTCTAAGGCTAAATCTCCTTCTTGTTGTAAAAAAAAATACAATTATAATTAGAAAAGTTAGATAGAGTATCATGAATATAAATAAGAAAAATAAAGGACAAAATTATTATTTTTAATAATAAAACTTAAAAATATTAGATACATTAAATGTAATAAACTATATTATAAATAAATAAAAAATATTATTAATATGATTTTTAAGGTAGTAAATGTATCCTAACTGTTTATATTTTCTTCAAAATTGGTGAGATAGTTTCACTGCTTGCAAACATTACATTATGGAGAAGTGAACATGGTTTGTTGGGGAAATTTAGTAGAAAAAGCATTTGGTGGAGAAGTTGAATGTGAACTCTCTACCTATTCAAATGGTCTATGTTAATTTTTCACTACTGGGAAAGTAAAATAAATAATTATGGGTGTGGAATATTTTGTCACTATTTATGACTGAGTCAATATTAATTATTAATTTCAAATGGTTTTCTCAAGTGATTCCTTAGTTGGAACCATTGCATAAAAAAATTCCTTTAAGACACAGCAGCTGTGTTAAAGAAATAAAAATTATAATTAACTAAAATAGTCCTTAATATTTCAGGTATGAATTACTTCAGGTGGTTTGGGTGAAAAGAAGATATTAAATTTGGTAATATTTGCACCTCCCAGATATTAGTTTCCAACTGTCAAATTCGGGAAAAAAACTAAAAATATTGCTGTTACTTTTCAATCAAATTTGAAATCTTTTAATAATTTGCATCTTACTAAATTATATGTTATTTAGATGAAAATTTAAATTTAATTGAATACTAAAGATATTTTTATGAATATACAGGTTATATGTTTTAATTTGTTGTTTATTTAGATAAATAGTGGGGATATCATGATATCTAATCTACTAATACTCAAAACCCTTTAATACTAATTTATATTTACATTTTTTGAGAATTAAGTCATTAAATAAAATTAATAAAAAATATTAATATTTAGAAATTAATTTTAGATTTAATTTTATAGATTATATTTCTTTAAAACTTATAAATTAAAATTGCTTTTTTGAAAAGAACTTATTTTATTTAAGTTTACTTGAACTTTTTAGTAAGACTTATAAATTTTATTTAGATTATACTTTAAAATTAGACTTTTATTTTAAAGAATCACTTCTAAATAGCTTATTTAAAAATAAAAAAATATATCAAAAGATATTTGTCAAACAAATTCCTTGAAAATAGCAAAACAGATGATCACTACTTAAGTTTTCAAAGGAAATGCAGCAGGGGTAACAAAAGACAAATGCCTAATTTTTAAGTGAGCTTATATTTGCCAATTGTCATTTGCACGTCATTAGCACAATCCAATTCATGATTGGACCATTAAATTTACAAGATTTGCACCAAGCTTGAGAAAAATCTGATGCATATATCGAAAATGATATTTCACAAAATTGGCCATGAAATAATCAAGACCGATCATGTACCATCCAACCCAAACGCAAAAATAATTCGTGGTTTATCAACTTCATGCAGTTCTTTGAATCTTCTTACAAAAAATTGGGTTTTCTACCAATTCTCTAGCAGAAGGCCGCTTAACCGGATCAGGGTCCATCATGACCTGAATCAACAAAACAAGCATGTTAAAATTACAAATTAGAAATTTAAACAATGTTATTTAGGACAAGAAAACTTAGAATGTAGATAAATATGAAAAGAACAAACAATCACTCGTCAATTATGTTATCACAAATTTTTTCTCGTACAAATGAACAATTTTCCAAATTTAAATGCCGTAATGGCTGGATGAAGCAACAATAAATACTGAAGTCTTAGTGTAGAACTTAAACTTCACCACATCATAAAAGTATTAGTAGTAAAACAAACGAATGATAATGGAATTATAATTCCTTTACGTGTGAATGCCCAGTTTATTGAACAAAGTAAACGACAAACAAAAAACCAGACTTCACATCACTCTTGCAAGAAATCCACCGTGTTGAAAGATAACAAAACAATTAGGAGGAGTGATATTAACGGTCATTAAACCAAAACAATATATTACCTTGAGCAAGTTTTGAAGATGCAACGAATGACCAGGCAAGAGGGGAAACTTGCCTTCCTTGAGATTAAAAAATTGACATCCTGATTCTGGCAAAGGCAATCTGCGAATTATTTCATAAATAGAAGCTCCCAAGGAGAAGATATCAACCTTGTCAAGATGATCATAATTTTCATTAAGGATTTCTTGGGGCATATAACGTGCGTCACCCTCCTCAATTGGCAGGCTACTATCAAGAAGTGTCGCACATCCAAAATCCCCAAGCTTATAAACACCATTTTTCACATAAATATTATCGGGTTTGACATCTAGATGAGCCATTCCCTTCTCGTGAATAAATCGCAGAGCATTGGCAACCTGAGAGTGTCATAACAAATCAAATAAAAGATATGAACAAGTACAACGGATTGGTAGTGGACTTTCATCATGTTAAACAGAAGGTAGTTCAAGTGAGACATCCGTCTTTCATAACTCCTTGATGCACTGTGATGAAGCATAACAGCAAGTTTCATTTAAAAATGGCCAGGAAGGAAGTTCACCTGAAATAAGGCATCTAACACTTGTGCTTCTGTAAATGCCGCAGAGCATTTTCTTATGGATAAACTGTGATCACAGAGCTCCATCTGAATGTACAGATGTTCATTTTCAAACCATGAAGAATAGTAGCCCACAATGTTCTGATTCAAACCTGACGGGAGAAAATGTCAATGAAATAAAGGAAAGTAGACTAGATATAATCCATTATACAGAATAAAACAAGAGGTGAAAATATGGGTTATAAACCTAGAGCCGCCAAAGCTTGAACTTCCATCAAAGCTTTTGTCCTGCAATGCCGGAAGATTATAATAAGTGACTGGACCTATGAAAAAAATAAGAACATTCAACAGTTCGAAGATGGTACCTTTCTGTTTCCAGGAGTAACGGTCTGATGCTCTGTTTAACAGCATACAAGCACCCATCTATTCGTTTTAATACTTTGAAAACATTACTAAAGTTCCCTCTACCAATTTGCTGACAAGGAAAGGATAAGTTATACATAAACTATCGATCCAGAGAGGTTGAATTTTGACAAGCTAAAACCAATTCAAACAGTCCATAGAAGTTAAAATCTCCTTTAATAAAAACATAATACCTCAATTTCATGAAAGTCACCACGATAGCGTGAAAGCCCGTCACCGCCGCTATTTGCAGGGAAGAGGCCTGCAATTTCACCATTGTGTAGTTAGAAATTTACAGCAATTGTGAAAAAAATACCAAAAGGTATCATACCGTGCAGCCGGCAAAAACTTGTTCACGACTATTGAAAGGGAGTAGTGAAGGAACTAACTAGAATAATACCTGCACATTTCAATCTTTGGTTTCCAAAAGGATCTATCTCCTTTTCTGAAACATCTTTTAAATACGGGTTCCTAAAGCAAGGAGGAGGCATAACGCGACAACGCAATGCAACTGCAGATTGGGACACATAATTCTGACCCTTCGGTTTAGGAGCTGCTATTATTTTCTCCAAAGCAAATTCGTCTGCAACAGAATCCCTTCCCAGTTCCACAGCTGGCTGATGGTCACTCGAAAAGGTGGGGCTGAGAGGTTGAACCGACATAGCCTCTAAGAAATTACACATATTAGATTTTTTTTTCATGAGAGGTAAACAAAAAGCCAATTGAACAACTTGTTTTTTCAGCAGCGCACTTGACATGCAAGTCATTCGTGTCAATACTATTAAAGATCGATTATCAGACTCATGAAGTAACGCAGTACATGGATTTTTAAACGCATATACTCTTCGTAATAAATATGAACGCCGAAAACGCAAAACTCAGCAATAAATTTTGCCACAAAGCACAATAAGATGCGACTAATCTTACCTAGTCGGCATCTCTTGCTCTTCGTAGTGTTAAGCTTCTCAGGCGATTTGGGGCAGGGAGTCTGCGAAACAAAACCCTAAATAGCTCAATTTCATTTCAACGCAACGGCAAAAACCACGACATTATCAATTTGAAATACATTACCCTATCGCAATCAAAGCCATTCAAAATATGCTGATTATCCGGCGTAATGTAATCCGGAGTGCTGCCAGGAACAGCAAGGAACAGCGTGAGCGAAAGATAAAACTCGAAATCACGAAATCGATAGGGATAATAAGACGAGTACCAGAAGAAGTCCTGGCTGAGAATACAGTCTCTATCGTCGGCGACGGCGTCATCGGTGAGCACAACGCGCGATGAGGACGCGTTGGGAGGTTCGGAATCGAGAGGGTTCTGGAAGCAAGAAACAGCGGAAGAGGTGGTAGAAGATGGTTGGTTGAGAGGAACGAGGGAAACTTGACCTAGCTGAAGCTGCAAGTGCCTGGTGCTGCTGTTACACAACGCTCCCTTCATCTTCCTACTCTGCTTCTTTCCAATTTTGCGGCTTTTCCCCTTCATCTTCGTCTTCTCCACCACGATCACGATGAATCACACTGTTTCACCTCACTTCAGCGAACAAAAAAAACACACATATATAAATAAAAAATAACAATGAAAATTATAGAAAATAAATAAATTAAAAATAAGCGAGTGGAGTACGGAGAGGCAGAGGAATTCAAAATCGCGCGGGTTCTTTTCAATTTCAAGGGAGTTTCGTGTGGGGAAGTCTACTTGAGGAAATTTATTAAGTGGATCTTGGCTGTCGATTGAGGAAGAGTGGTTGGATGAACGGTGAGATTTGGACTTGGATTAGGGAACTGGTTTAGATGGCACGTATTGTATTGGCGTGCTGCATAAGCTGATTGATTGAAATTGAAATGGGATGCGATGTGATGATGAATCGCTCGTGTGCATTGTATCCATAGAAAACAGTACCTTTTTCGGAATAGGAAAGGATTTGACGTACTAATGATTAATAATTAATTTTATTGACCGAAATCAAGAAAAAATAAAAAGGAATTGCAGCCACAAAAAGTATGGTTGAAAGAAATGAAAAGTCACAACAAATATGTATTATTTCCATATTGTGAGAAAAAAAAATGTTTATATTGGTCTAAATTATGTTTTTAAGACGAAGACAGATCATATGCAAATAACAAAATAATTAACAACTTCTATATATGTAATAATAAATTCAACTTAAGATTTTAAATTTAAATTTTATAGATAATAAATTGCGATTACAACATTTATAGTATTTTCGGAAAAAACCACTTGACAAAACGAAATTGAGAAATAGACTAAGGAGGACGTGTGAAGTAGGATCAAAAGCTGAATTTAAAAACAAAAGGAAGATAACCTATGTTTTTTGTTTCCTGAAATGGTATAATTTTTTTTTAATTTATTGAAATAGGTAAATTTTTAAAAAAATATATCAAGATGAACAAATCATGCTTGAAAATACAATTTTAAAATAAATACATCATGATTTTAAGTCATAACTCTCAACACATTTTGTAATAATTTTTTTAAAAATATTTTTTAGTAAAATCAGACTTAGATGCATGACTTTGATTTCTTTTTATTTTTTAAGTTTTATTTAAATATTTTTTATTTATTATGTTAAAGTCAAACATAATACCTTGATTTTGGATTTTTTAAAATAATTTTAATGAAGTTGTGTGTGGATGCATAATTTTGAATTTTTATAAGTTTTATTTAAAATTTTCTTTATTAATTGTGTTAAAATCGTGCATGTTTACTTTTTTTTCTTTCATGAATACATTTTTGTGAAAATCGTGTTATGTGAATAAGAGTGTTATATATAATTTTAAATAAGAGATTGATTTTTGACATTTGTTTATGATAAATTAAAGGAGAGTGTTAATGATAAAATACGAAGTACAAAAATGTTAGGATTATAGATTGGTTAACAGCAGACATTATCATGTGAAAAAAATACGCCTTTGCTAAGAAAGTACTTATCGTTTTAACCTCTCAAGAAAATCACTTTAATCAATTATTTGAATTGAGTAATCAAATAAATTGATATTTTCTTTTTTTATATTGAAACCAAGTGTGTTGGGACAAAGGATTTTTTATTTATTTATTTTATCAAAATATCATATGAACTAATACGACTTTAGTAAAGTGGTAATTGAAACTTTTTAGAATCATGGAAATATGTTTTTTTATTATACTTTTTAACAATTTATTGATACTATTTTTTATAAATTGTATTTTGATTTAATGTGAGTATTCTTTTTAGTGTAAATATTTTATTCTTTTTTTGGAAGAAATTAAAAAATATATATTAACTTTAATTTTAAAAACTATTTTTATTGAAATTATTGTTATGACAATATAGATTATTCATTGAGTTGATTATGTTAAGGGTGATGGTATGTTTACCCATGTAAACACTTTAATTATGAATTGTTTTAATTAAAAAAATTCAATTAATATTAATTGAATATTAATTGATATTATTAGTTCAACCTTGATTTAAAGCACATATTTTTTTACTTTTGTTGTTTCTAATTATTTGTAAAATGTATATAAATTCTAAATCCAATTAAATAAATTTTTTATCTATATTTTTATATTTTCTTTTTACAAAGATAATCATCTACCATTTTTACTTAATTTAGAATAAATATTCTTCAAATATTTTATAATATTTAGTATAACAAAAGAATATATATGTAAGATAAAATTTAGAATAAATATTCTTCAAATATTTTATAATATTTATTATAACAAAAATGGAAAGAATATATATGTAAGATAAAACCGAGAATTGCAATAATAATACGTTAGAATTAAATATGAGTCAAACGTTAAAAAAACGTAATAAACAAACAATGAAGAAGATAATAAAAAGACGAAAGTTATTATAATAAGATTTTGGTTTATTGAGTTAAACTTTATAATAAAAAGTGATAGATTAAGAAAATCAAAAAATAAATTGTTGTGAATCAATTTTGAGAGTCAATATATTTTATTTATTATTTTATATAATATATTTTAATTTCCTACAAAAACAATCCTTAAATTTCTTTCTATATTTTTATTATTAACTTTTATGATTTTTCATGATTTGTTGATAAGTTTTAAACATCAATTTATTAGAAAATGATTTGAAATTAACTTTTATCTTTTTATATTATTAGACCGTCTAACATTATATTAAAAAACTATAGCATTAGAGTGTCTAAACTAAAATATATGTGCATCAATCTACAACTTCACATTAAAATTATTTAAATGAGAGGATTCTAATCAAATTGGAAGGATCTATTTTTATTTGCTTATGTTGGAAATAATAATGATTAACTCTTTTATCTTCCAGTGAGGAATATACTTTTCTTTCATATTTTTCTTTTCGGATTTTAAACTTCATCACACAAAAATTCACAAATAATAATATACTCAAACTATAATATTTCATTAAAAATAAGACAAAGGTAGAAAAACATACAAATGTTTCCAATGGTTCAATATTTAGAGTTCAATGCTGCTTTTATACGTCTTTTGTGCATATTCAATCGAGCATAAGTTTTTCTATCTCATGTATACACACGAATCAATCAGTTCGGGGCACCATTTCACCAAGAATCGTAAATTCAGTTTCGAAGATGCAAGTATCGTCCACCAAAAACCCAGAATCTGGGTCTTCAAACATAGCTAAGGCTACAAGTTGTCTAAAACCCCAACCTGAATTAGAGCTCGAGAACTTACAACAACCTGCAAGAAGAACCAAGACCAAGTTAAAGGAATATTGGGTTGCATCTGAATTTGCATAAAGAAATATAAAAATCACTTATTTTGGCCTCGCCTTTGTTTTGAGCATGGCCCCCACTTTTCTGGTCCTTTGCACGAACAATCAACTCTACAACGAGTTTAGTGTTAGCGGGTAGAGTTGAGACATCCAACTCTAAAAACAATGATACGCTGTTGCCCTTTCCCTCCCCGCCTCCATTAACGTATAAAAGCAGATTCCTAAGATAAAAAAAAAAAAAAAAAAAAACAAAACGAAATCAGATTTTCCAAAAACCAAGACACATTTGGTCTCAAGTCAAACACATGCATGTAGAGAAAGTTAACAGCATTTGTATGCAGTACCCTTTGTAGTTTCCCCCAACAAATGTTTCGGACTCGTACTTGTCTAATTTTGCAGAGGAAAAGTTACTAAATTTCCAACTATAAGAACAAGTGATAGGTCCAGGAAATATTGACAAGCAATCGCCTTTGTTGGTGCTCTTCACAACGAAAACCTCGACTCCGAACACACATGTATCGTCCATCAGATATCCATTCGAAGAGTCGTAAAATGTGTCTTTGTCAAAGAATTTCGCGATACCCCACTCAGTTTTCAGCACATGGAAACGCCTCACGTCCGTATCTGCATGAGTCTCAATTTGTTACCATCCTGTTAAGTTCAAATATTAAAAATAATTCACTAAAGAAAGTAACGAATCATATTGGCTAGTTGCTGTATGATACTGTACCTTGAGTTATATGATATTCATCGTCAATAAAATTATATGCAGAAAAATTTACAATGGCATTGATCTCCCAATCAAGAGGTAAGGAACTTGAGTCCATGAGCACCAAATCAATAGAAACATGACCTTGACCACCCTCTTTTGTGTTCCCATCTGGGTAAATTGACAGGCTCCTGCATGCACATTCATTTGAGCATCAAATTTGTACAAAAATATGGACATATACAGAATTTGTATTAATGTTCAGTCGGTGCATTATGTAGAGGGATCATTGAAGGCAAAAGAACATGCATATACCATTTATAACCTCCTGCTTCAAAATTTTCCGAGGTGCATTTTCGTAACGAGGCCTTGGAAAGCCATGAGAAGGACTTGATTTTAAATGTGTATTGGCTTGGTGGGGCTTTTCTTCCTGAGAGATATAGCCAAAAACATAGCCAAATGTTGGGAATCATTCTAATCTGTAACTGTTAGGTACCATTATTTTTTACATAGAGAACTAAAATAATTTTAAATCTTTCTCTAACATGACAAAAAAGTATTAAATATTTAGAAAGCATATTACAAGCATCATACATGTCAAAGGGAATATGGAAAAGAAAAGCAACACCTTTCATGGTTTTGTCGGAACAGAACTGATATCATCCTGAAACTTCCAACAAACAGTATTTGAATAATTAATCTAAGTCTAATGAATAACTCAATCTCATTTCTAAAGAGTCTCAAAATAAAATTGGTATTATCATTCAAGTCTCTTACAAGTGTAATTTGGACTTAAATAGACCTTACATAATTCCTAAAAGTTGATTGGAACTCTTAGCAACTTTTGGCATCCCTTCAACAACAAACTTAATTAATTATAATTATGAAAAACGAAAAGTTTTAACTTCCTAAACATAACTACTATCCCTTCAACAAACTTACTTACAATCATGAAAAAACAAAAGTTTCAACTTCCTAAATATAACTCCTCGTAACTCTAAGAAAATTTAAACAAATTACAAAAAATATAATCTAAATTCATACAAAGTAATATTGAGGATTGAGAAATTAATTTTAATCCAAAATAACCTATTTAGACTTAAATTAAATATAGCCATGTATTTTTTATAGACTCTTCATTTCAATTGACTCGTCTTTGTTTCATGCTCAAATCTCCTTTATTTAATTTATTCATTAATCCATATCAATGCCTCTTTTATTTTTGAGACCTTAATCTAATAATTGGTCCACTTAAAACTTACAAAATATCTTTTGAATTATTTATCAGTGAAAGTAATTGAGGTTGATTAAACTTTAATTCTTAGTTCATATCAATAGTAAGGACTAACGAAGCTTAAATACGAGTTTTGAAGTTTGTGAAGGAATGTAATTTCTTCAATGCTGCAACAAGAAAAGGATTGTTTGCTAGTTATGCTATGCATTAGCTTATATTTGGATGACGCTAAGATGTTTCAAATGCATTAGCTTATATTTGGATGACTTTCAAATGCATTACTATAGGAATCCATCACCGTAATAGATGAAAGCCTCTTATTATGATTTTTTTCTCTAAAGAGAACGCTTTGAAGCATTATCCGAACATAATGATACTTACAGTCTAAGTCATGTGAATGAATAGAAGTATAAAGTCTTAGAACATATACATGAAAAACTATCATCTAGATAACTTAAATTTATCGGATTAATCATCATAATTAGTGAGAATTGTTAAGAATGTCTTCACCCTAAACCCTGTTGATAAGGTAGATTGTCTAATCTTGTAATGTCTATTATCTAATTCAATAATAAAAAAAATTATCCACGTGTCTTTTTAGGAATGTTAATTATAACAGTAAAGTTTACAAAAATAAAAACTGTTAAGTTATATAATGAATTTCTCATAAGTGTTAATTATAACAGTAAAGTTTACAGAAAGAAAAAACTGTCAAGTTATATAGTGAATTTCTCATAAGAATATCCGTTTAACTACCTTATTTTTTTTATATGTTATCCTTTTTTTATGTGGTATATGTTATTGCTTTTTCTGTTGTATGGTAAAACCAACTAGTTTGATTGATCTCATTCTTAACAAGAATTTACTTGAATTCACAATAATAAAAAAGAAAAAATATATAAATTAAAGCAAAAAGAATTCTTTTTAATGTAAATATTTTATTAATCTTTTTGGGAAAAATTAAAAAATATATATTAATTCTAATTTTAAATTATTATTTTTATTGAAATTGTTGTTGTGACAATATAGTTTATTCATTTGAGTTAATTATGTTAATGACGAGGGTATGTTTACCCATGTAGACACTCTAATTATGAATTGTTTTAATTAATTTTTTTAATTAGTATTAATTGGATATTATTTGAGCTTATTGGTTTAATCTTGATTTAAAGTCCATCTGTTTTACTTTTGTTGTTTCTAATTATTTATAAAGAATATAAAAATTTTAAATTTAATCAAATCTTTATCTATATTTTTTATGTTTTCTATTTACAAAATAATCTCTTACAATTTTTTATTTAATTTATAATAAATATTCTTCACATATTTTGCAATATTTATTGTAACATATATGGAAAGAAGATATAAGATAATCTAATAAAGGTATGAATAATTGGTAATTATAAAAATGATATGTGAGACAAAATTTTATATCTGAATTTCACCAATATAGTGACACATAAATCTAAGAATTGCAAGAATATACGTGAGAATTAAATATGAGTCAATATGGTGAAAAAAAATATTATAATAAATATTTGTTCTTTGCATTCTTAAAATCTAATTCTTGAAAAAATAACTGTTTTTTAATTATTATTGATGATTCGGTTGTTTTTTTCTTTATTGTAATGTTTGGTTAATTTGCTTAATCTTAGTTAGGTGATAGACACACTTATTTTGTTGGTAGGATTTTGTTTGATTGAGTTAAAGTAGGATGATAAAAATTGAAGGATGATAATGTTAAGAAAATCAAGAAATAAATTGTGGTGAATGAATTTTAAGAGTTAATATATTTTATTTATTATTTTACATAATCTAATTTAATTTCCTGTAAAACAGTCCTCAAATCCCCTTATGATTTACAGATGGATTTTGAACATCAATTTACTATTGAATTTGTTTTCTCCTTTTATATTATTAGACTGGGTAATATTATTTTAGAGAGAAGGTCTAAACTAAAACATATTTAATTTTTTCATGAAAACACATAAATTTTACATAACTTTATCACAAACAATAAAAAAATTTAAATTAAACGAAAAAAAATTTAAAAAATTAAAAGTCATGGATCTATCTACAACTTCACACTAAAATTATTTAAATGAATAAAAAAAAATCCAAGTGTAACATATGAGAGGATTCTAACCAAATTGGAAGGATCTATTTTAATTTGCTTAAGTTGGGAATAATAATGATTAACTCTTTTATCTTCCTCTCGTTTTATTGAGGAATATATATAGTTTTCTTTGATTATTTTTCTTTTCGGATTTTAAACTTCATCATAAAAATAATCACAAATAATAATTTCGAAGATTTATACTCAAACTATAATATTTCATTAATTTTTTCTGCACTAAGGTAGAAAACATAAATATGTTTCATAATTTATTCCCTTTTGTAATCTTTTGAATTATGGTGTAATGATCGTATATCATATAACATATCATAATTAAATGAAAATACCCTGGTTATATAAGCAAGCAAATATGAATATTAACACATGAAAGATAAATTAATTAAAAAAGGAGCAATCTATATGAAATCATATTAATATTTATAGAATAAAAGGCTTGAAGTTGAGAACTTTATCCGAATTCATTTGAAGTCAGCTTTGTTTATTCCAGTTTCATAGAGTCAATCAGAGTAGTTTAATCGATTTTAACAGCGTCAAATTTTAATTTAACTCATTTAAACAACTTAATATAAAAAATATCATGTGATGTGTTTAGATCCACAGAAAACTCTGATAAAATGGTTCAATATTAACGGTTCAATGCTGTTTTCATACATCTTTTATGCATATTCAATGGAGCCAAGTTTAGTTTTTCTATCTCATTAGATGTTCTATTGCAATGAACCAGAGCGGTTCTGGAAATTTTTTTATCTCACGTATACACATGAATCAATCAGTTCGGGGCACTATTACGCCAAGAATTGTAAATTCAGTTTCAAAGATGGAAGTATCGTCCACCAAAAACCCAGAATTTGGGTCTTCAAGTTTAGCTAAGGCTACAAGTTGTCTAGAACCCCAAGCTGAACTGGAGCTCGAGAACCTACTACAAGCTGCAAGAAGAACCAAGACCAAGTTAAAGGAATATTGGGTTGCATCTGAATTTGCATAAAGAAATATAAAAATCACTTATTTTGGCCTCGCCTTTGTTTTGAGCATGGCCCCCACTTTTCTGGTCCTTTGCACGAACAATCAACTCTACAACGAGTTTAGTGTTAGCGGGTAGAGGTGAGGCATCCAACGCTAAAAACAATGATATACTGTTGCCCTTTCCCTCCACGATTCCATTAGGGTATAAAAGCAGCTTCCTAAGATCCAAAAAACAGAACAAAAGAACAGACACATTTGGTCTCAAGTTAATCTATGCTAAACATATGCATGTAGAGAAAGTTAATAGCATTTGTATGTAGTACCATTTGTAGTTTCCCCCAACAAATGTTTCAGACTCGTACTTGTCTAATTTTGCAGAGGAAAAGTTACTAAATTTCCAACTATAAGAACAGGTGATAGGTCCACGAAACATTGATAAGCAATCGCCTTTGTTGGTGCTCTTCACAACGAAAACCTCGACGCCAAACACACATGTATCGTCCATCAGATATCCATTTGAAGAGTCGTAAAATGTGTCTCTGTCAATGAATCTCGCGATACCCCACTCCGTTTTCAGCACATGGAAACGTCTTACATCTGTATCTGCATGAGTTTCAATTTGTTACCATGCTGTTACGTTCAAGTATTAAAAATGATTCTCTAAAGAAATTAACGAATCGTTTTGACTAGTTGCTGTTTGGCAGTGTACCTTGAGTTATATGATATTCATCGTCAATAAAATTATATGCAGAAAAATTTACTATGGCATTGATCTCCCAATCAAGAGGTAAGGAACTTGAGTCCATGAGCACCAAATTAATAGAAACATGACCTTGACCACCCTCTTTTGTGTTCCCATCTGGGTAAATTGACAGGCTCCTGCATGCATATTCATTTGAGCATCAAATTTGTACAAAAATATGGAATTTTTTGTATTAATGTTCAGTTGGTGCATTATGTAGAGGGATCATTGAAGGCAAAAGAACATGCATGTACCATTTATAACCTCCTGCTTCAAATTCTTCCGAGGTGCATTTTTGTACCGAGGCCTTGGAAAGCCATGAGAAGGACTTGATTTTGAATGTGTATTGACTTGGTGGGGTTTTTCTTCCTGAGAGATATAGCCAAATTTTTGGAATCATTCTAATCTGTAACTGTTAGGTACCACTATTTTTTACATAGAGAACTAAAGTAATTTTAAATCTTTCTCTAACATGGCAAAAAAGTATTAAATATTTAGAAAGCATATTACAAGCATCATATATGTGAAGGAGAATATGGGAAAAGAAAAGCGACACCTTTCATGGTTTTGTCAGAACATAACGTATCGATAGTTTTGATATCCATGATTGTTGCAGATAATTCAATGGCAATGAATAAGGAAGCTTAAATACGGGTTTTGGAGTTTGTCAAAGATTCTAATAAGTTTCTTGTGCAGGTGCGGGTCTTTGCACTAGTAGATTCAATATAATTTCTTCAATGCTGCAACAAGAAAAGGATTGTTTGCTAGTTATGCTATGCATTTGCTTATTATACCTTGGATGATGCTAAGATGTTTCTCAATATTTTCAAATGCATTACTATAGGAATCCATCACCGTAACAGATACACGCTAACACAATACTTTCCTTGTTGCAGCAGAAAGAAAGCCTCTTATTATCATTTTTTTCTCTAAAGAGAACGCTTTGAAGCATTATCCCAGCATAATACTTACGGTCCAAGTCGTGTGAATGAATAGAAATAGAAAGTCTTTGAACATATACATGGAAAACTATCATCTATATAACTTAAATTTATCGGATTAATCATCATAATTAGTGAGAATTGTTAAGAATGTCTTCACCATAAACCCTGTTGATAAGGTAGATTATCTAATCTTGTAATGTCTATTATCTAATTCAATAATAAAAAACATTATCCACGTGTCTTCCTACAACTTATAATTATAACAGTAAAGTTTACAAAAAGAAAAACTATTAAGTTATATAGTGAATTTCTCATAAGTGTTAATTATAACTGTAAAGTTTACAGAAAGAAAAACTGTTAAGTTATATAGTGAATTTCTCTTAAGATCGGGTTTGACATTCATTAATACTTTAATTGAAGTACCTTAACTTTTTATATGTTATCGTTTTTTTATGTGGCATATGTTACTGTTTTTTCTGTTGAATGGTAAAAGCAACTAGTTTGATTGAACTCATTATTAACAAGAATTTACCTGAATTCACAATAATAAAAAAAAAAAAAATATATATATATATATATATATATATATATATATATATATAAATTAAAGTTGGCATACATATTATGATTTAATTACAATATTTAATGAATGTTATA
>Ga0209489_106941_pt1 | contig 17512 bp, 13 predicted proteins | sample SiratrowhiteBW_FD_187527 | JGI IMG/M metagenome (GOLD analysis project Ga0209489, IMG submission 187527) | Root nodule microbial communities of legume samples collected from California, USA - Siratro white BW (SPAdes) (version 2) | ecosystem: Host-associated > Plants > Roots > Nodule | place...
CATTTTAAAAAAAAAAAAAGTATTTAAATGGAAAATTTTTAAATAATTATAAAATTTAATAAGTTGTGTTTGTATTAAAGAAATCACATTTCATAAATATAATATTATTTTTTTACTTTTTACCATACAAAAATATATTTGACATATGCGATTTTGTTTCATATAAATTTTTAATTATTTTATTGAAATTGTGTTCTCTATTTACTTTTGTATTTTTAACAAAATCACGTTGGATAAGCATCATTTCTTTTATAGTGAAGTTGGTAAGCACAACCTATGTAAAATAATTATATAAAACGAAATTTTGTAGGTCAAACACCATTTTTTTATAATGAAAACTAAAGGTTGGAAACACAACTTATTCAATCTTTTAATTATTCTTCAATTTTTCATTATGATAATTTCTTTGAAAAGTTGCATAGTACATTTTCTAGTGTTCAACTCGTATTTTTCAAAATAAAACTTTATTAAAAATATTCCAAATGAATTTAGTGTGAGATTTTTCTCAAGTAAAAGTGGAGGTAGTGGAGGACTCCTCTAAAACTATTGCAATGGAAGTAGTGGAATATTCTTCCGAAAATATTTGAATTGAGGTAATTGCTTACTTCTTTGAAGGTGCTGATGAAAAACGTTACCGAGGACAAAATTCAAACTAGAAAATGTCACTATAATTACTTCATGGTAATGAAGATGATAGGAAAGAATTTCTAAACTGTCATTCAAACAAGTTTCTGAAGATGATTATGTTATGAAAATGTATAAAAGAAGAAGAATGGTTATAAAAAGAGTTGGAGATTTATTTAGATAAATTCTACTGATAATTTTTTGAATTGGATATTCTGTTTTGTTATGCAAAGTGTTGTCAGTGAAACTAATGACTTTAATTTTTTTTTTTTTATTTGGAACTTTATAGAGATAATAGAGATAGTAGGATACGAAATAAACCCTCACACGCTATTGAATTCAAAATAGATCAATTTTTAAAAATGAGTTTATCACCTTGTTATTATTATTTATTTATTTATTTAATGTTATTATTATTAGAAAAATAAACATTTTTTATTTTTAAAAACACAATAATTTGAACACATTGTATCTTATTAATAAATAGTAAAAAATATATTGATATTTTCAATTTAAGCATGATATAATTTACAAATAGGTTAGGTTATATAATTTGTCTTACTAGTAATGTAAAATGATTTAGTTTATATATTGAACATTTAGGACAACATTATCAAGGTTAAAGACAAGAATCTAGCAGTCTAGGACGATGATTACGCAGTTTGGAATGACATCAAATATCTTGAATCCAACCTCGAAGAAAGCAAATTTGAAAAGCATGACATATCAATCGTCTTGTTAGTCTGATAGTAATGATTTAAATCTTAGTTAATATCTTGTCATTTTGACAATAATGATGCAAATATGAGCAAGATCATTCAGTCATGTCATGTTACATCAGTAGCACTTTACTACTATATAAATAAGATCTTCAGCTCAACTGAAAAAATATATTTTTCATATCAGTTTATAACTTGTACTTTGACTCTCTATACTTTATTTTAACATCAGAAACTCTTTTGCATGGATTCCTTCTCCCCTGTTGAACGGAAGAACGAGAAGCATCATTAGAAGAACAACCAACAATTATTCAAGATCGAGATCACTAACAACAAAGTCGAAGACCCCTCTTAAACCCTGTAAGAACATTGAGTTAACTTTAAAAAAAAAAACTATTTTGACGACCTTTACAACTATTTAATAACTCTAGATAATAATAAAATATTAAATAAAGTAATTTAATTAAAATAGAAATTAAATTATTGAATAAAAAATTAATAAAAGTGGTCGTAGTATAAATTTAGAAGGATGTTAACAAATCATTATCATTAACTTTAATATCTTTAAGTCATGTCATCTTGGTTTATTGGTTAAACCAAATTGGTTCACTTTTTTTTTTTCGTTTTAATTTTATATTAGTTTTAAAACAACAATTTTAAAAATTTACAATCAATTGACATGATATTTTTAGGTCATTATTTTCACAATGTAACCTAGCATGATAACCCATTCACTCATCTTCATCTTCAATATTTATAGGCCTATTATTTTTAATAGAGTTTTCTCTTACAATCATAATTTTTAATTAAAAAAAAAACACTTTAACTTAAAATTTTAAAATGCCTAGATTTGGTTCTAGTTGAATGATGGTAATATAGGTTCTAAAACCTAATTTTAGGTGTACAAACTTTTAAAACAATCATAATTTCATACTTTCACACCTACTAAATAAACTACTAAAGTTCATATTATTTCTATCTCATTAAATTCTCCATTTGGTTAATTTCAGTTTTAATAGTCTTTATTAGTTAATCAAACTTTGTTTTGAAAGAAATTAGTTAACTAAACTTATAACATATTTTAAAACATAAACAAATACTTATTATATGATTACCTATATATAAATATTCAATTCATTCAAAAACTAATATACATAACCACACAAATTAATAGTTAATTTATTTTTGTGAAAAATGTTATTATTATTAGACAAAAAAATTGCCCAAAACTAATTCTAAACTAAGTAAATCCATCCCTTAAAACCATAAATTAATTAGTAAAACTAAAATCCATATTCCTTCTTATTTTTGCTGTGTGGTGTAACTCAATTTGTTGTCAAAATCACCGTGCAATAACAGTGTGATGGAGAAGATAGAGTAAAAATTCCAGTGACATCACCTCCTGAGAATAAATGAATGCAATATTCTAATTTGTACAAAATTTTGATTTTAATAATGGAGTTAATTTTGTCAGACCTATTCATAACCAGTCAATAGTATATAAAATAGTATATAGTATAGTTATAAAATAATACTTTGAAATAATAATAATAATAATAAATACGTAGCGTAGAATAGCGTAGCACGCTAACTAGGGTCCAAGTTGGAGCGTGTGATGCAGCAGGTAGAGCCTCGTAGTCCGTGCGCTTGATCGCATCATTCCCATCTCCATCAGACGGACCCTATTCATGCATGCTTTTTGTGACGTCAAGATCCCTGATCCTCAGCCTCTGCGCGCAGTCAAATCATTCTACGACAGAGGAGGTGGCGAATGGAAGCACGCCACGTGGAAGAGGTTGGAATTACGAAAAGGTCCCAGCGTCAAATCGTGGTACCCCCAATCCTAATATGCAGAGGGATAGCATGAGGGTGAAGTTGCCGAGGTCGTTTTGGTCATTGTCAGTGGCAGTGGGACCTTCTTGACTCGTTCCACCACGCACGCATGTTTCAAAGGGATTCTTCTAATGCAACTGCGTGACACTTGACCGCAAACGGTGACAGACAGGGGAGGTTATGTCACCTGACGTCACACCTTTGCTTATGACGCAAAGAAGAGTAGAACAACCCAACACAAAATAAAACAAACTCATACAATACTAAGATCTTTAAACCTAGGTAGTACACTAGTGTAATGCATGCTAAAGACAAACTCACATGTTTCAATTGTGATTAATAATATATAAGTAAAAATTAATTTTATTAAGATTGATTAGATTTAAATTTATTTTTTAGTATAAGATTAGAATGTATTTTAATAAAAAATATTAAGAAGAAAGAGATGGTGTGGGTATGTGTGTATAACGAATCGTGTGTCCTTATGGCACAGTGATGTTTTAATCGTAACAATTAGGTTGATGTGACTGTATGGATTATGAGTGATTGTTATCATGGAAGCAGAACCCTGAGATGAGGAAGCTCGTCTCCCAAACACTACATTCTTCCTAATACACCACATTTATTCAAAATTACAAAATTAACTTTTAATTCTAATTTTCTTTTTAAGTTTGGTTCTATATATTTTATTACATCTAAAATTTTGGTCATTACTTCTTTTTCTGTAAGTTGATTTTTATAATTTTTAATTGTCCATATTTTGTTTAATTTTATGCTGTTGAGAGATGAATTATTTTTACTTTTTATTGTTTTTTAGTAAATAATGATTTTTTTTAAATGTATATAATACATAGACTTAATAAATGATATTTTATTTTTATTTTTAAGGATAGTTGCTTCTAAAATTACAGATGTAACAAAAAATACAAGTACCAAAATTTTATAAATAAATTAAGAAAAATAAAGGTTGTTATAAAATATAGTGACCAAAAATAGTAATTAAGCCAATGAATAATTATATCCATTAAAATCTATTAAATTCCATCATTCAATTGTGCTTATTATATTATTATTAAATATATTTTTATTCCTTTTACAATGAGTGAGTTTTGATTTTTGTTCAATGGTTTTTTTATCTTTATTTTTTATTTTCTATAAAAATATTTTGTTTCCTACATGATACTAGTTAACTAATTATTTATTAAACAAAAGATTATATCACCATTCTAAGTGACATATACTAGTATTAATGTTCACACATTACCTAAAGATAAAATATAAAAAGAAATCAAATCAAAACTAACTTTAACATAATTGAACACTTATTCAAACCTTATTTCATTATGATTATTACATTTGTCATATGGATCAAGAACAATAAACACATCTTTGTTTCTATAGTGATTTTGAGATATTGAAATGGAAGAGATTCACCATAACATCTCCCAATATGAAATTTCAAACCTGCAGAGTGATGCCAACCCTTTGGTGGAAACAAAACAAGTGATGCATGCATTGCACCCAACTTCACACCTCCCTCTTTCTCTAATATATATCTCTATGAAGGAAGGGACAAGTTACTTACTTTGAGATATGGGAAAAAAAAACTGAGTGGGGGACCCTTTTAATGCATGAGGACTTGTTAGCATCAATGTGCCAGAATCAACTGTGCCTAACAACTACACTACATTTATGTGTTCAGTGTCACAGCATATATTCCCCTTGTAAATTCCCTTCACGTGTTCTTTTTATTTTCTATGCCTTCACCCTACTCTATCTATACCATGCATGCATCAAATATAGTTTTGTTCATTGCATTGTGCATGTTAGTGATGTTACTGATTTCATTTTGTTCCATTAGCACACTCTCATTTGAATTTTTATCAATGATTAAAAGAGACCAATGTTATACAAAAATAAAAATAAAAAAATAGAAAACTACAACTGCCATTTTGACCATCATAATCCGGCACCATCACACTTTCACTTCAAAACCTTTCTCAGAAGCTCAATAGCATAACTTTGGTTGATAAAACAATTATATAAAATGAGGAAAAGTGAAATAGCCGCCACCCCCTTTCTTTGATATGCTTGTGTTTTGATATTTGGATAAATTAGGATGGAACATCAAGTATATTTCTTTGTGTTTCTTACAAAACAAAAATATTAATTTGACGGTCGATAGAAAATAATTCCTCTCTGACAGCGGTAAGGTGTCACATTTACTTACATAGTTAAAGGATAATTCAAAATTTATATTTTGAAAAAGTGTTTGAGGATTCAACGTTAGTAATAGTAAAAATCATGTAGAAAAATCATATCCTATATTATAAAATTGTTCCATACTGAAAGAATTGAAGGAGATGAGTGAGTGCACAAAAGCGAAACTGCCTCACACCAAAAGAACCGTGAAAATGGAGGTTATTGGGAAAGAAGGAAGGTGAAATTTAACGCAAACGAATAGCAAGTAAGGAAAAACCAAGACTAGACCGCTCCCCAAAATGGAAACCGCCCACGAACCACCCCACTCATCACAAATCAAAACATACCACCGCTTCACTGGAGAACTACGACTCAGGGACCAATCACGCACTAGTAGAAAAAAGGCCTTCATCGTTGGTTCTGAGAGACCTTTGTCGTTGGTTTTCGAATCGACGTTGACTCAGAAGACGTTGATTCAGACTTCAGTTGAAGAACCGACGTCACATAGTTCCCCACAACGTCGGTTAAGACCAGATAACCGACGTCATGATTTTATTGGAACATGTAAACATAAGAAGCACCACGTCGGTTTTGGCACGAAACCGACATGGTGCTTCTTATGTTTACAGGTTTAAGATGCACCACCACATCGATTTTGACATAACTGATGTGGTGATTCAATCACAATGACGGTTATAGTCATAACCGACGTTGTGTTTGTGTTTTTTTTTTTAAATATACACAATAAATAAGCTGCTAACCTCCCTGCATAAATTTCAGAAACCAGTCATTTCAATACATAAAATGATATGCAATTGTAGTTCTTACTTAGTACATACACTAATTTACACTAAAATGTATTGTATTACAATAAGAACTAATTCTAATCTATACTAAGATTGACTCCTAACTTTGAGAAAGTACTTTGCCCATTCTTTTTGAATTTCTTCTATATCATTCTTGTCCAATGGCTCTGTATCTTGAAAAGCCTGAAATAAATACAAAGTTTAATCTTAGAACTTTAAAATTAACAAACATTTGACACATTTACAAACTTATAAGAGAAAAACTTACATGCTCCCAAGAATCCATGATCCCAGCTCTTGCTATGGTTTTCATCCAGTGCATAATGTAATATCCACATTCCCAACTTCCTCGTTACTTATTGCACTTTCATTAAAGTTTCAATCATCAAAATTTTGAATAATGCTAATTTTAATAAAGTGAATTACATTTAGAGTTAAATACCTTAGTCTATATCCATTGGAGGTTTTGGGTTGTGGATGAAGATCTCCCACAAAGAACCTTACATACATTCATTGCACTAAAATCCAAGTTATTTAGTAATTTGCTTATTTTTAATTAAAATAGTGATATATAATACTTAAAGTTAATTAAACGATACATTTGTACAATTTGTTTCAAATCGTTTTGTGGCTTCTTATGTAATGAACAAAACCAAACAATTGTGTTGTCCGCGGGACACACAAGCATCAGCTGCCAATGAGACCTAAAATAAGAAAATGTATTAATAATGTAATATATTCAACATTACTTAAGATCAAAATATAAAGATTTGAAACTTACTGATGGATAATTGGGGCAAAGTAAATTCTCTTCCTCGATTCTGAAATCCAGTTTTGTATATAGGTCTGAGTGTCAATGAATTTATTTTCAGACCTTTGTAGACTTTGCGGTTTAAGAAATCCATAAATATCAGGATTTCTTGTGTTATAAACTAAATCATTTATATACCTGCATTGTGAAAATCAATGTTAATAATAGGATAAGTTGATGAAATAAATAATTGGCAAACATGTAGAAAAGTATACTTACATCATCCAGAACTGAATTATATTAATGTTTAACATCTGCGAACCACCAACTAGTCCCCACATGTCTTGCATTGATATATATATAGTGGGACACCTTCAATCCCAAAGATAGATGCTTTCTAAGGAATTTGAGCTGGATTATTAAAATACTCGTGGAGTATACGAGTCAACTCTTGAAGTGGATTCACTTCTGACTTAACTAGTGGAGACCTAGGACTTAAATCATGAGATGGTGATTTCCATTTACTTCCTTGGTCCTGTAACACAAACAAAATGTATTAATTAGCATTAACTGTGAATTTAAATAAGATTAGAAATGTGTAGGCCACAATACCTGAGTCCTTTTAGAAATGGTTTGTAGGAGATGTGTGGGTTACGCAATAAATATACCAAGTGCCTCTCCCACAAGTCTGACCTCTGATGTGGGCACAGACACCTCGGCATCTGCCTGTCTAACTTCTTCAACAACTACTCTAGCAAAATCATCTCCAAGTGGCACTATATGGAGTGTCGAAGATGTGGGAAACACTCTCTCAATCGCCACCAATCAAGGAGGATCTCCAACAAATAATTTACACCGATATGAGGTATCAGTGTTGGTGTCCTCCTCCTCCTCCTCCTCGTCTGATGCAGCACAATTGCCCTTTGTGCTAGCTCTCCCACGTGTAGGTAATACTACACCTTCCTGCAAAGGAGTTTGCTGCTGTGATAACTCCTCCTATTCTCTTCTAATTTCACGTCTCAAGTCATCTTTTAGCTTATCTCGTACTTTTGTTCTATTTGAGAGGTCAATTCATCTTTAAGTTGAGATCTCAATTCATCTTTGAGTCGAGATATCTCCACGGCTATATATGCATTCTGAGATGAGGTAGACCGTGGAGCAGAACCAAAATATTGTCTCACACCCACACCATAGCCAGCAGTCCGTACATGACGGGGGTGTTCCTTAGTACCCAGAGTTGTAGTCAATATATCTTGTCTTCCTTGAATGACAAAACTGCCCTGAGAGCTCTGCTCCACCAGAGAATCCTGTGAAAAAAAGAATACAATATATCAACATTGTATAATAGTAAGACATTACAATTCATGAGTAAATTATTATTAACTTACAATGCGTTGTGCAATCTCATAAGCACAAAGCACCACCGCTCCAAACCAACGACCAATCACGACTGCATATACAAAATAACATAAATTCATTTTGATTTTACGTTAAACACGTTAAACACTCTTAAAGTCCAATGAAAACCTCCAATTAAAATACTATTTTTAATGATAACTCACTGTCATGTGACCGTCACGTAAGATTATCAAATGATTGGTGACAGTATCCAAATATCAACATTTATAAAACAAAATAAATATTTTAAAATAAAAAGGTATTTTAATAAAAAAAAGTGTTTTGTTCGTCTTTTTATTCTTTTGCTTTCGATTTGGTCTTTAAATTGTAAAAGTATTTATTTTGATGTATGACTACAATAGACCAAGTCAAGGTTTTTATTTTGTTTGTAGTTTATTTTAATGGAGTTAAAATGTTTATCTTTATAGTTATTTCCTACATAATATGTCAAATGTTGTTGTCTAGGAGGAGATACTATTGTTGCAAATCCGTTGTTTTCTATATTATTGTTTTTATTTTTCTTCTACTTCGATCAAGAGTTAGAGATATTAGATAAGATGAAAGTGGTTGCTTTGTTTTGTGTGATATCAATATCTTTTCTTCTTAATTTTATGATGTTTCTAGTTGTACTTTCAACTTTGTGATAAAAAAGAAGGTTGTCACTAAAGTTTCTTTTCCATATAAAAGAGTACTTTTATCACACTAACTTAGAGAAACTAGTCAATAGAATATAATCACGTGACAAAGGAGTTAAGAAAAATTAAAAGAAAATATTGTAAAAATTTTAGAATTAAAACAAAAAATTCACGTCTTAAATGAATGTTTGTATATTAGATTAAGCAAATATTTTAAAAATAAATAATAAAAGATAGAAAATAGAATTATAACAAAAATTTATCAATCAAAAATAAAATAAAACATTTAAGAGATGTTATAATATTTGTACAAGAATATTCAAGACTGTACTATCCCTTTTTTCCTACGCCTCGTAAATATGTAATTCAACTCTCTACAATATATATTATAAAGATTCTTAAAGAGTATATTGAAAATTTATAAATAATATATGAAATGTGAAGGTTGGGTTTCACTAAATTTCCTAATATGCTCACAAATCAAAAAATTTATTAAATTATACTTATATAATATAACTCACTTAATTATACAATTGTTAATTTCTTTACCAATTGAAACTAAATCACTCAATTGTAATCTCAATTCCTTCATAATTATTATCAACTTAATACATCAAGGATTAAATCATGCTGAATAGAATTAACTTCTGTCTAATATTAATTTCAATTACACATATTTTTCCAAATTTTGTACTATAAAAATATTTTTAATGCGAATCAAATCTAAATTAAACAAGTAAAAAAGTGATCAATTATACGCAAACATTAAGTATAAAAAAAAAAAACTCATTTGACTGATAAAAATAGAGAAAATATATAAATTTTACATTATTTTGAGTATTGTTACATCCAATCTTAGTAATAAGGAAATTTGACTACTCATGATTCTTGAGAGAAATTCCTATGGGTGAATGTTGATCTATGACAAAAATTTGAAGGGATGTTTTCAACTCCCCTCTTTAAAAATTGTAAATCTTTCTCTCAATTTACTAAAAGTTGGACCAACATCCACTTTTAGTGTCATTTATGATAAAAAGAAATCCATTAGTCCAAATTAAAACATAATGATTAGATATTTAGGTTATGAAAAAAAAAAAAGTCGCTTAAATTATCTTTAGTGTCACAAAACGTGATTTTATTATATCTATGTCCACTTAAGTTTAATATTTTTGTTGTTGGTTAACATCCTAGCTTAAACAAATATTTATTGTAAATTTCATATTTTCCTTTAACTTTCTTCAATTTCATAATGACAATTTTATATTTCCTTTAACTTTATATTATTTTATTTAAGTGAGATTCTTCAAATTTATGTTGTTAATTTCATAATTTCCTTAAATAAAGATATTCTTCAATTTCTTCCTATCGGAAACTAAATTATTTATAAAGCATCATAATGTTGTATTTATTTAAAATTTTAAATAAACACTTAAAATACACTAAAATTTTAATTTTCCAGACCATTAAAATTCAAAATTATAGCCTATATATTCAATATAATAGTTGTTAATAACAAGCTTATAAAAATTTTGTCAATGCAGAAACTTTTATAAGCATTTTTTTTAGATAATTGATATTATATAAAACCTTAACTTGTTTTTAAAAAACTCATGCCACTTTATATATATATATATATAAATTTCATCTTACTATGAAACGTCATACATCATACAACTGAATTATTATCAATTAAGATGCACAAATTCTCAATTATATCTTAATGAAATAGTATAATATAATTTGTTATATTGGAGTTCTTCTAAAAGATTCACAATAAGTGTATCTTATCAAATCCTAACATTTAACCTATTAGAAGCTTCTTGAAAATTCATAGTGATTTTTTCATGTCAAGGTAATTTATGCACTTATTTTATAATTATTTGACGTACAAAAATCTTTCAACTTCCCACCACCTAATGTGTTAATTTATATGATCAAATTATTAGTTAAACATAAAATATATATAAAAACATAAATATATGTATATAGTAAAATATAAGAAACCTACACATCATTAATCAAAATACCAAGTTATCAACATATTTGAAACACATTTATTATCAATACATTGTGAGAAAATTTGGACTTAGTCTCTGCTAAAAACCAACACAAATGACAAATAATTAACACTAACTTATGATTAGCATTCGTTTTGCGTCAATGATACGAATTCTTCATGAGTGGACGTTGTGACCTTTGCCTCTATACCCTAATAACAGACATTATTAGTGTCAATTAAACTCACACTAACATAAACACTATATATATATATATATATATTAAACATTAGTTAATTATTGAAACTTAGCGTCGGCTTTCCAAACTCAAAATTTATAAAATTTAACTATTTATTAATAGATAGTTTAATCTAAAATTTACTTGTAATATTAATTTAATTTGTGTTGATTTGGTGGACTGTAATGACATTAATTTGTGTGGAAGAAGGAGAAGAGTCTAGATGAAGAGATAAGTGAAAAACAAGAAAAATAATTGTGAATAAAGGAGATGAGTATGAGTAAAAGAGATTGGTGTAGATAAATATGAATGAAGGAGATGAAAAGAAGAGTGTTAATGAAAAAGATAACAATAAGAAAATTTATATAGAAAGTGAGAGAGAAAAAATGTGACTAAAGAGATTTATTATCTTTAAATCTAGGCCTTTAGATTATAAATAATATATGATTCCTTGTGAAGATGTACAAATTCATAATATATAAGTTAATGTTGACTTAGAAGATATTAACATAAATAAATACTAATTGATGTTAAATTAAATAAATAATAAGATAAATAAAATTATTATTGATTTAGTCAATATTAAAAATAAATAAAATTAGCATCAACTAGATCAACATTAACCATATTATTTTTAATATTTATTTTAAGTAGTGTTAGCCAAGCCGATATATATTAATCTAATACTAAATATTTTTACTTATTATAAAAATATTAAAAATAATTATCATCTCAACTCTATTAACATTTAATATTAAACGAACTTTCAATTTAGATGACGTTGATCCGATATTAACACTAATATTTATTTATTAAAAATTAAAAATAAGCCAATTAAACTAATTCTATCAATAGTTAAATCATTTAATTTAAAAATAATTTTTTTATTTTTAAATTGATATTTTACGTCGTAATAGAGCAAATTAAGCCAACTTACGGTAAAATGTGACCTACACTTGAAAGCAAATTTAATATTTGACCAAAATTCTAAAAATTTAGTGCTATCTGAGTGGATAAATGATTATGAAAAGAACAACATATATTCCACCCTGCGATATAATTTTTAAAGTAGATTTTGTACCTAGTGAATCCATTTACCTGTTCCTATAGATCCCGTATCCAAAATGATATCATACATATATATATGATTGAGAGTCAGCTATAGTACACGGATTTCATTTCTTCATTTATTATAGTTTGGTTACTTATATCTGCATGCACTTTAGGTTTTCTTCTCTGAACATCTACTAGCTTAGATGAATAGGCTTTTTATTGTCACATAGAAAGGTTAATGTATAGCCACATGTTCCTGGCTTTTATGTATATTTTCATCCTTTCCTATTATTTAGATATTATCTTCTAGCTGCCATGGACTATTATTACGTGCATGCAAGTTGTTTAGGATCCTAGCTTCTGAAATTTTTCTTTGTTTTCTTCTTTTTACCATTTCTGAGTATGTAGATTCTTTCCTATATGTGTCTCTCTTGAAAAGTCTAGGTAGAGGTGGAAAAATATACCTGACTTATTTTAACTTGTTTCGTTAATTAGCACTTCATAAAAGGTTCATTTAAATTGATAAACTTAGTTAAATAATCTATAATCTTAGCAATTAATTTTGAATATGTTGTTATTCACAGTGCAATGCTTGTTTTCGGTTTTTGGATGAGAAAATCTGAGAAATAGTGCTCTTGTTTACTTATTTCTATACCTTCTCAGGTAGGCAAAGCTTTGTGTGTTTGTTGAATTTAGTTGTATAAAAAAGTGTAATATTTGTGTTCTTTGGATATTTTAGTTAATCAAGTATCTAGACTAATTTTCTTTTCACAATTGAACATTATTGAGTTTTTTTTATATTTTATTATTTTAAGTTATATGTTCTTTTGCTACTTTTCTTTCATTATCTCGTAGTTATGTTGAAATTGTAAGATAGTTTTTGAACTTCTGCTTCTTAAGTTATAGATTTTAGAAGTGTAGCAAACTTTTATTGAAATTTCCAACATTTGGTGCTTGAAATCCGCAACCTAGAGAGAAAAAAAGTAGCACAAAAAGTTAAGTAACAATCATGTCTTAGGAAGGTGTTTGCCACGTGTTCCTTAGCCAATGTGAGGCCACTGAACAAACAAAGATAAATCAAACTAGAAAAAGAAAAAAACAAAACAAGTGCATCTTTTAAGGTCAAATATTTCCTAAACTAAATAAACTAATTTTCTTTTAAAGGTAAATTATATTGCACTTTAAAATTTAAGAAATTCATTGATTGATTTGCAAAAGTAAACTAAAAGTTGTCTTGTAATCAGATATATCTTTTCCGGAAAAAAAAAATCTTAGTACTTTTCTTTGTTTTTTCTTTCCTACGTTATCATGCTATTTTCTATTCTAAAGTAAAAGTTTTCATGACTTTATACCTTTTTACTTTTTTAATCATAAAAAATTTTAAGTTGTATCTAATAATTTTATTTCTTTCATCTTCTTCTTTTAGTATAGTACGTAAAGTAGAGAGGTAATATCAATATTTGGCATCATCCTAAGAAGATCATCATAACTTAAAGACAACCAAAAAGATATTTAACTTGTAAGTGATAAATTCTCCTTGTATAATCTTTGTGTTGAAAAATTTGAGAAAAAAATACTAGAAAAATCAAATAAGAATAACAAAAGAGTTCAACTCACATAAGAATATAACATTATCTTTAACTCAAAATTTTAAGGAATTGTTATGGGAACTGGTAAACGTCACAAATCATCGGCTCTAATATCATTTGTTGGAAAAATTGAGGAAAGAAACACCGAGGAAAATCAAATAAGAATGAGAAAAAAGCTCAACCCATAATACTACATTCAACCAAAAATCTTAAAATATTGAGTTTGTTGGTCTTTCTTCTTATATGTTACTCAAATTTCTTATTTTCACTGAATATGAAACTAGATTCACACTTGAATTTCTAACGCTTAGATATATCAAGAATTTATTCTTAAAGACTTTTCTTTTTCTTTCTTGGTGAGTATTTCATTTTTTTTGTGTATTAACCTTAACAATTTAATCATTCTTTTTTGTGTTTCTTATTTGTTTGTATCTTCTAATCATGTTCTGAGCTTCAATATCAAATTCTCTTTAAGATATTTTATGACAAAAATAAATAGACTCGAAGATATGACAATGACAAATGAAAGAAGATTAAGAACTCCAATACCTTTTTTAAGTGTGGAAGTGAAAGAAATTTTTAAGAAGAGAATGACTACTTATATACACCAGGGAGTAAAATAGAAATATTTGTCCAACATTAAACAATTCAAAATCCAATGTAAAGTTGCCCAAATTCTATAATACGAGCAATATTGAAAAGTCTAAATTAGATCAAGTCTACCAATTGTATAAGTTTGAGGAACTTACTGAGTTTAATAATTTTGAGTTTGAAAAATATACCTTGGTTTGGTGTGGAACGAAATGCAAAAAGGCATTTATCATAATAAAAGGTTAAATATCCTGTCATGATATGATATTAAAAGTTGTAAAAAAAGGCTTGTTCCTTTTTCTGGTTGGAATGATCAATTTAATTATAGAATGTTGTGTTTTGGACAATTTTTTTAAATAATTAATTAAATCAAATAATTTGACTATCACTAAGGGTTAATTTTAGTAGTATAAATAAGATTAATAATATTGTAACATTTTCTTTATTGACTACGTTATGATTAGTAGATTATTTAGTCTTATTCAAGCATAGATGGTTATATTTGAAATATAATTACCTATTAATTTTATGAAAAGATATGAATATGAATATGTTAATATAATTAACGCAATATCATAATAAGAAATAGTCATTTAAATTCTTAACTATACTATTATCATTAAAATTCTTAACATGAGTCATCTTAAATTGATGTGAGATTAGACTATCAAGTCTTAACAATCTTCCTTTTATTTACAATAATAAATATTATGAGTTTAGAATTAATTATTTTTGTTATAGCAAGGGACAAAATATCATTGGTTAGAAATTATTACATGATATAACAATTATTAGAGCAAATAAATAATATATTAGTGGATACATAAGAGTATATTTGTAGTAATAGATGTAAGGATAGTAGATATGTATTGATGACATCTTCATATATATTACAAAATTTATTATAGTAAAAGGTTTCAATAGAATTTGAATTTTGATATATGATGATAAATAAAATGTTAGTTAATTTTTATGAGAAAATCAAGAATAATAATATTATTAACTTTTCTATTTTGAAGATTTTTTTTATATTAAATAGGATCTCAAAAAGAAACTAAGTCTATTCAAGTCATTTGGAGAATGTCTCATATTGAATAAGTCATTTAGAGAATGTTATCTCATATTGAATGAGTTAAAATCAATATTGATAGAGTTAGTAAGTGATGCTATGGGTGTGGGGGATATCAATAATTTTTTTTCTACATTATTGTCAACAAATCATTTTATACAAAGCTTACTTCATAGAGAGTTCTATGACTTAAAATTTATAAATGTTTGTGATTAGAATGCATTCTATCTTAGTTTGTCAAACATTTTCGTATCATCAGTTTATTCCTTGCGTTCCAAGAAAAAGATAGATAAAATGCATAAAAAGTTACATAGCTATGGACTTTAACAAATTTTACATATTTCATGAAGGTAATCGTATAGATTTGTTTGTTTAATGCTAGGATTAATAATAGGTCAAAATTTACTTGGTTTAATGTTTTTTCTTTTATTATTAATCTAGACTTTTTTTTAATAGATATCAACTTCCATATTTTTTATTTTGTATAATTTTATTTTATTTTGGTTGGAAATATGGATGTATGTTTCTTAACATAATTTAGTTTAATCTTTTTTTACTCTTTCATAAGTTCTTTTTAATATGATGATATATGATTATTAAATTTTAGAGCATCAGTCCAATTGAAATATTAAAATTTATAATAACATATAATATGTGAACTTTTGATAAAAAAAATCTTAAATTAAAATTAAAATTTAACACTTTCAATCTTTTAATAAATTAAAATTAAAATTCAGTGTCACATTGTGTGAGTAGTGATATATCATTAGTGAAGCAAGTCAACGCCAAGAGTAAAATTTGTTCCATAAATTTAACAATAAGGTCATGTTTGATCATGGATTTATTTTTACGTAATAACAATTTGTTAAATCTAATGTAAGGTGCTTTGATTTGAAAACTTTTGGTAGTTTATAAAAGAAAAAAAAAAAAAAGATCGAGGGTTTCAAATGCAACAAATAACTAAAAGCCAACCTTTTTTTGTTTCTTTTTCTTTTGATGCATTAATGCAACACTGGAAGAAAACAAATGTGTTTTCTTGGATTTAGCTCCAAAAGGTTTATTTTAGACTCATCATTGAAAAATTGTTCATAGAACCTTGTACTCCTTTAAATATAATTTGGCACATAAAAAAAAAAGTTAATAATGAAAGATGGTATTGCCCTTTTCTATCCATGACTGGATCCAACTTCTTAACCAAAATTACCTTTGAACTAAAAAAAATGGTAATATAACTGAAGATAAAGTAACTGTTATTCAAATTTAATTATAAGACTTAAAATTAATAAGTTAGGTTGCATGTTAACATTTAATTTCTGTCATACAAATGTGTGTTATAAACTTCATCTTAAACTATTTCAATTAATAAGTTTACTTATCAAATGTATGGTATAATTTCTTAATGTAACTAAACTTACCAATCAGTACTTAATTAAAAATACATAACAAAAAAATAGTTAAAAAAGAAAAGAGTTATCAACATAATATAACATGTTCTCTATAGGTTAAACTTTATTAAAAATTACTTAATTAAAAAATAAATAAAATTGTTAAAATATGTAATTATCAAAAATGTCTTAACCTCTGAGTGTAAACATATTTTAAAAAGTGTATTATTGACATTTTTCTTATAACAATCAGGCAGGGCTTAAAAACACCGATAAAAGATTTTAAAATAATCATTTTTTATACCTCCTCTTATGTTAGTTATTAGAGCCTAAAATATTACTAAAAGACTTGTAAGCCTAAAACACCACTAATAAATGATATGTTCAATTTATAAAATTAAAAAGATAAGAAAAATTATAATTTAACTAGACTTGTATGTTTAATTATAGATTGGAAATAAATTTGTATTTAGAAGTATATATTGAATCTGTCTTGGTTTTGAAAAGAAATTCTCATATTGATTTAGATTATGGTATTGTATAGATAATATTTTATTTTTTAAATTATGTCTTAGAATATATATATATATATATATATATATATATATATATATATATATAT
>Ga0209489_106943_pt1 | contig 17511 bp, 12 predicted proteins | sample SiratrowhiteBW_FD_187527 | JGI IMG/M metagenome (GOLD analysis project Ga0209489, IMG submission 187527) | Root nodule microbial communities of legume samples collected from California, USA - Siratro white BW (SPAdes) (version 2) | ecosystem: Host-associated > Plants > Roots > Nodule | place...
ACATGGTCTATAAAGAGATAAGTTTTCTTACTATTTACTTTTATGTGTTATTGATTTGATTTAAATTGATTTTATATCATATTGTGCTCTAACGTTCAAATTTGTTCATAATGGAAAATATTCAAATTATTATGCAGTATTTAAATGTGATTAATTGATTTTATATCATGATGTGCATTAACGTTCAAATCTGTTCATAATAGAAATTATTCAAATTATTGATGAGTATCTCAAATATAATTTCTCTATGTTATTTTAAATTAATTATTTCTGATATAGAATTAATCAAGTTTAATGCAGTTTAAAATATTAGAGAAATATTTCCAGTTTGAGCTCCATACATCAAAAAGTCAAGATTGATCTGTTCAAGCATCCCAACGGCTAATTTTTAGAAAGCTACATATAGAGGAGCAAGTTCAAGTTGAAGTATATACAACAAGAAGCAAGAAGAAAAATATATCATATAATACATTGAAGAAAATATATTGAGTGTTTATTGTCAATCTGCTATAGAGAGCATCTAGAGTTTTGGGTTGTGTGAAACCATTGTGTAATTATTCACCGTTGTGAAGTAAACCCTTGTGAGCTTTCATTGTTCTCTCCTTTGAGAGTGTTTCTTTAATTCTTGAGTGGTCTTAATCTCAGGGGGAGATTGGGACTGGTATAACCTGGAGAGGTTTGTGTACTCGTGATAACCTGGAGAGGTTTGTGTACTCGTTGTAACCTGGAGAGGTTTGTCTACTCATTGTAACTATTTGCTAAGTAGTGGAACCTCTTAAACAGTTTGTTTAAAGGAGAACTGGACGTAGCCCAAGAGATTAGGGTGAACCAGTATAAAACTGCTTTATCTGTGCTTATATATTTTTGCCTTGGTTGGTAGTTTCTATTTATAGCGAATTGAGTTCAGGCTCCATTCAACCCCCCTTTCTGGAGCCAGCTGTTCCTACATGAATTTTTTCACAAACTAATTTTTGCATTATAGTACTGATTCCTAACAGTATATGTTTTATTGATTTTGATTGACCATTGTTGTATTAATATTTCTTAAAAACTGGTTTTACAGTTCTTATTGTACTGCTGCATAATTCAACAAGTTGAATTCTGTTTAACCTATTAATTCTGATACTGGTTGAAAATGACTAAGTGTTGGAAAGGATTTTCAACACATTGTTTTTTAAATTCAGCTTGTTAAAAACGTGTTTACAAGATTGCCAGAAAAATTTTAACCTATTGATTTGATCTTTTAACATATTATTTTTCACAAAGTTTATACACTTAATTGAGTTTCAATCTGTTGTTTGTGAATTCAACTTGTTGTATTTGTGTGGCTCTCTCATTGTAATCATAGTTTAGTAAAAATATTCATTCACACTTCCATGTTTTCTAAAAGGTTTAAATTGTTCAATTCACCCCCCTCTTGAACATTGGCCATCTTATTTTTCAACAATTGGTATCTAGAGCGGGTTCTTGAAAGTTATTCAAGTTGATACTAAATAGCCAAAAATAAACTTCCTTTTGCTGAGGGTGCCTCTATTCACAGACCACCTATGTTTTGTGGATTAAACTATCAATTTTGGAAAGTTAGAATGAGAATTTTTATTGAATCTATTGATCGCGGTGTTAGGGATGCTATTGTTAACGGACCATATGTTCCTAAAATGCTTATTGATAATGTGTATGTTGATAAACCTTGGTGTGATTGGATTGGTGATGAAAGTAGGAAAGCTCAGTATGCTAGCGTTGCTAAAAATATAATTACCTCATCACTTAATCTTGATGAATTTTTCAAGGTCTCACAATGTACATCAGCTAAAGAGATGTGGGACGTTCTTGAGGTTACGCGTGAGGGAACGAGTGATGTGAAAAGAGCTAGAAAGCACGCTTTGATACAAGAATATGAGCTATTCAGAATGAAGCCAGGGGAGACACTAGCTAAAGTGCAGAAGCGATTTACCCACGTAGTTAATCACTTGATTGGTCTCTACAAGGTGTTCAATAAGGAGAAGCTAAATATTAAAATTTTGAAGTGCCTAGACAAGAGCTGGCAACCAAAAGTGACAGCATTTTCAAAAACCAGAGACTTATCCACCTTGACAAGTGCTGCACTGTTTGGTAAATTGAGGGAGTATGAACTGGAGATGATTAGATTTAATGAGCAGGAGAATGGAGATAGAAAGCAGAAAGGAATAGCTCTCAAGTCTGTAGTTCAAAAAGAAGATAGTGATGATGAGTGCTCCAGCAGCTGTAGTGAGACTGAGACATTAATGCTGCTAACCCGAAAGTTTAGCAAGTTCTTGAAGAAAAAGGTCAAAGAGAAGAGTCAACCATTTAAGAGGTTCAATAATAAGAAGATTGATAATTCTACTAATATAACTTGCTTTGGTTGTGGGAAACAAGGTCATATAAAGATGAATTGTCCCAATCAAGCGCCTAAAAAGAAAGCTTCCGAGAAGAGATATGTGAAGAATAAGAAGCAGAGGAGAGCTTATATTGCTTCGGAGGACAATGACACTTCCTTCAGCTCTTCATTAGATAAAGAGGAGGAAACAAATCTCTGTATGATGGCGGGACATGAATCAGATAGCAGTGTGAGTTCTAGCATCTCTTTTACTCATGAGAATTATAGTACTTTGTTGAATGCTTTTAAAGAAACTCATGAAGAGGCTAACTGTTTGAATCTTTCCAATAATAGACTCAAGGGTCTAAATAGTTGGTTGGAGAATAGAGCGAAACAATTAGAAGAAGAACTTCAGAATATGAAAATTGATTTTGAAAGTCTTGATATGATTTATAAAAGTTCTTCTAGTAATTGTTCTCAAAATGGTAAAGTGACAAATTGTGAAAATTGTGAAGTTTTGCAAGGAAAGGTGAACTACTTGATCAAAATCGTTTCTAAACTCTCTATGGGAACTACGAATTTAAATGCACTGCTTGGTTCTCAAAATTGTGTTTTTAATAAAGCAAGCATTGGTTTTCAAGATGGTTTACCAAAGAAAGTAAAGAAATTTAGTAGCTTTTTCTATCATGGTAGTATATCATATTCTTCACTTGTCACTTGTTTCTATTGTTTGGAAAGAGGTCATACAATTAGACGATGTAGAACTAGATTGTATTATTTGCCGAAAGTGATGGACGAAGGCCCAAGCAAGGTCTAATCATTAGATCCATGACCAAACACATTGAAGCTCAGGAGGAGTCAAAGGCACCAACAGACATCAAGATGCTGACAACTCTAAGCTTTAGTGGAAAATTATAAAAATGTTGTGGAAGATTTTCCTTTGTAAAAATATTGTAGAATATATTTCTCCTTTGTAAAAATAAATCCTAGGTGCCTTAGGATTTGTAAAGGCACCTAGTTTAGGTTTTTAGAAGCATCTAGAAGTTATGCCATGTGGCGCCTTCTCATTGGAGGAGAGGCAATAGGGTTTGGGAGAAGCTTGCTCCACAAGCTAGGTTACCCTAACCTTAGTTTCTCCTACACACTACTTAGGTAGCTTGCAAGGCAAGCTAGGGTTTGGAGAAGCTTGCTCCACAAGCTAGGTTACCCTAACACTAGCTTCTCCTACACACTACTTAGGTAGCTTTCAAGGCAAGCTAGGGTTTCTAACCCTAGCTTCTCCTACACACTACCTTAGCCTGCTAGAAAAGCTACTTGCTTTTTCTTCTTCTATAAATAAGAGGTTTAGGAACCTCTATTGTAGACTTGATTTTGAGTAATGATATGCTGCCAAATTTTTAGCACATTGCCTCAAGTTTCACATTGAGTTTGTTCTCTTAGAAGCTAGGAGCTCTCTCTCTTGAAGGTTGACCCAACCTCCTTCAAGGCTTTCACCATCTACTTCACCATCAACCTCCTTACACGCTTCCTTCCTTGCATTTCCATGGCTTCCACATCACGAGGAGTTTCATCATGCTCAATTTCCATTGAAGCTTGCGCAAGAAGCTAAGGCACCTAGGAGTTCCTCCATCATTTGGTATCATGAGCTTTGGTCTTCAAAAGCTAAGTTCTTGATCCTTTTCACTTTGTTTTGGCTTTTCCGTTTTGTATACCACTATTTTTACTTGTCTTGATTGTTTTGTACCGATTAATTGTTGTGTTCTTGAGTTTAAACGGTTCAAATAGCATCAATCTTCTTGAACCTTCCAAAAATACATTGTTCTAGGTGTTCTTGTGTGTGTCACAAGCTATCTTTTGTTTTGTTTGAGTCTTTGTTGATTTTAATCGGTTCAAAGTGTTCAATTGTGTCCTAGCTTTTGTTTTTATGATCCATAGTATATGTCAAGTCATGTATGATTTCGTATTGTCATCAAATCCTTAGGTTTATGCTTATAGAATAGGTTTGAGCAGTTTGCATTTGCTGAAATTGTAAACAGAATGTGTTTACTGTTTTGTGTCATAATGTGCTTTGTGTGCCATTTAATTTTGCAATCTTGAGTTCCTTTAATTCACTATTAGATCATTAGTGAGTTTCCTTGAGTCATATCATTCCTATATGTGTTGTAGTTTGTTCTAAATTTCGTTGGAATCCATAGGTTTCATTTTCCTACACTGTTATTTGTTTATTAAGGTCACTGGACTTTGCGAAATTACTGAGAATAGAGTATTGTGTATTTGTAATTGAAATTTTGTGTGAGACTACTTTGAAATGTGTAAAAGATACTGTGAAAAAGGCGCATTCTAACTCATTCTGTAAAAAAATGAGAAATTGTAAAAGTGGAATGCTCACTGCTGGTTATGAACTGATGATAGTGTAAAAATGCCAATGTGTTTGAATTACTACAACCGATCCAGTGATTTTTAATTGCTCAAATTTGGAGTGACCACAGATTGAGATGTTACTAGTATGTGGTTAAAATTTGGAGACTTAATTCCCTGTGGTTTAGATGCAATAAATTTTTGAATCGGTGTTGCTAGAAACTTAACGTATGACAGTAAACCTGTTGCACTGGACCTAAAGAAACGCACTCTGTTTTTGATTTATCTGGAATGATTCAGTGTTCAGATTGAACTGAAATTTGATGTGGACGTTCATTATTGAGTTGTGAATGTATGATAAAACTTTTGTGACGTAATTCCAAGAATTCGGACCGTGATAAATTTTACAAATACTGCTGCCAGAAGATTACCGAAATTGGAACTGAAAATAAGTCTTTGTTCTGGATTTATTGTGAAGGCAGTACTGGTCCTAAATTTCTGAAATTTTGTGTAGATGATCCTTGTGTTTTTTTGGAATTGTGGTCAAAATTTCAAGACAAAAGGAGAAGTGTAGAGAAAATCATAAATCACGCAAGAGCTGCTGTCAGAACTGAAAACTCTAGTTTTTGTTTGTTGTTTTTGTTAATCTACTCTAGAGCCATTCTTAGATCATATCTTTGAGTGCTAAGCTTCTTTCTAAAGCTTTAATTTCTTGCTTGTCAATTTTATTTGCATTCTTTGAGTTTCTCAATTGTTATAATCCTTTTGAGTTGTGCTATTCAAATTAGCTTTTATTGCTTTGTATTTGTGACCTTATGGTGAAATAGTACTTTGGTGAAGCACTTGAGTTGAATTGGCCAATACATCAAGAGTTAAACTCCCAAGCACTATTGGAGAATGATACACAACGAGGAATGAAAGTCATGTGCAGAAAAGCTTCTTGAACAAACACACCAAAAGCAAAGAGTGATACACTAGTGAGACAAAGAAACAACACAAGGAGAGCATAGTATAGAAAATTTTAAATTTTCAGCGACAATCTTTCATTATATTCATTTGAGTTGTAATTGCAAAACTCCATATCATTAGTGGAATAATTCAAATGTATAGACAGTGAAGTGTTTCTAAGGTCCTTGGTGCCAAAGAACTTCACCTTAGGATTCGGCTAGTTTAAGCATTACATGTAGATGGTGGAGTGTTTCTAAGGTCCTTGGTGCCCAAGAGCTTCACCATAGGACTCGGCTAGTTTAAGTTTTCCAAGCATTGGTTTTATTCCTTTAATTTCTTTTAATTTTACAAACTGACTAGTTTTATTTTCTTTGAGTCACCTTCATTTGTGACTTAGTGATCTCATTGTAAGAACAATTGGAAAGGTACATTGGGCAAGACTCTGGCTAAGGAAAGTCTTGGTACTTAAGTTGTCCAAGTGACGCACCTCACTTTCCTGGGAGACCCCCTAGTGTACTAGACTAGTTTGTCTTATCTTGAGAACACTTCTTCACAAAATTTAAGATGTCTAAACATTCTTTCCACCCTAGTAGCAATGAGTCGCAATATAATACATCAGAATTTCAGAAAATATTGGAAGAACTTTGGGTTATGAAAATCAACACTGGTGTACAATTTGCTATTATGGTGGAAGAAATTAAAACCTTAAAGAAGAAGGATCACAAGTATAAATCCAAAGCTAGTTCATCAAAAAATATTCTAGTAGTGAGGATGAAAGACCAGAGAGGGATAGCTTAAGAGCAACTGAACACTACCAACTTGTTCCTTATCACCACCATAAAAGAGAGAGAAAATCCAAGGAGATTAGAGTGGATCTTCCCTATTTTCATGGAACTAATGATATAGATACATTTTTAGATCGGGAGATGAAGGTGGAACAATTGTTTGAGTGTTATGAAGTGAGTGAAGAAAAGAAAGTTCCCCTAGCTACTCTTAGTTTCCAAGGACATACATTGCATTGGTGGACTGCCTTAGTAAGGGATAAACGTCTTCACAATGAACCAACCATAGTGTATTGGAATGATCTTAAAAGTGCACTTAGAAGAAGACATATTCCCTCCTACTATCATAGAGAACTCATGGATAAGCTCCATAGACTTCATCAAAAGAACATGAATATTGAAGAATATAGGCAGAAAATGGAGTTGTACACGATGAGGGGGGGAATTAGGGAAGATGATAGCATAATTCTGGCCAGATTTTTGAGTGGATTGAGTCTTGAGATTAGAGATAAAGTATAACTTCTCCCTTATAGGGATTTTCATGACTTGGTTCAAATCTGTATAAAAGTTGAACAACAAATTTTGAGAAAAGGGCCAAGTAGAAGTTCTTATTCTAACTCATCCCAAGCAAGATTCTGAGAGAGAGGGAAAATTGATAAGAGAAGAACCAATAGAAATCCCTTCCAAGGTTATAAGGCCAAGAAAATTTGAAAAGAAAAGAAGAGCATGCCACCTCCAATCGCACTAGTGATATTAAATGTTTTAAATGCTTGGGTCGGGGACATGTTAAATCTCAGTGTCCTTCCATGAGGACCATCTTAATGAAAGCCCAAGATGTATACAGTAGTGAGGAAGAGAAACATGAAGAGAGCACTAGTGAGGAGTCTGAATGTGAGAGGCATGAGGATGTTTATGTTCATGAGGGAAAATTATTGATGATTAGGAGAACCCTCACCAATCAACCTATTCTACAAACCAAGTCACAAAGAGAGAACATTTTTCATACTCGATGTAAAATTTTTGAAAATGTATGTTCTCTCATTATTGACAGCAGTTTGTGTTGTAATTACTGCAGTGATAGGTTGGTTGAAAAATTAAAATTGAAAATGATACCCCACCCTCGGCCTTATAAATTACATTGTATAAATAATGGGGAGATATAAATGTTAAAAATCAAGTGAAAGTGAAGCTATCAGTAGGAAACTATGTCGATGATGTTTTATGTGACGTAGTTCCTATGGAGGCTTGTCATGTTTTATTGCGAAGGCCATGGCAATTTGACAAGAAAACTATCCATGATGGCCTCACCAAAAAAATTACTTTCACTCATAAACATCAAAAGTTTGTACTTCATCCTTTAACTCCTAACCAGGTGTTGGAAGATGAAGTCCAAATGAAACAAAAATCCATAAAAAGAGGAAACAAAGTACATGAAAATAATTATGTTCCGAGGGTCATGTACCTTTGTCCTACTTCTAATCAAACATACATTCACCTCGGAAGACAATTTTTGTTGAGTTATTTTCTTTTCCAAGTTTCTGTGAATATGACTTTACGAATAGATCAGTCTTGTGCAAAGTTGTTAACAATGGATAAGCAAAATTTTGACTTTAAACAACTTCACAAGGAAGAAAAATGGAAATATAAAAAAGAACATAAAAATGTTTTCAGGATCGAACCTGATTGTCCTGTCATAAATACAACATACGGTAATCTTGGAAAAACTCTTCTCTTCTTCTATGCTGTAAATATTTCATTAATCTTACTATGTGATTGTTGTTACAGGAAGGTGTTTGATCCTGGAGGAAGTTAACAACAATGAATGTCCATAAGAACGTTGTCGATCTGAGGACAAATCCCTTTCAAGAAGGAGGGGATGATGGATGAAGGCCCAAGCAAGGTCTAATCATTAGATCCATGACCAAACACATTGAAGCTCAGGAGGAGTCAAAGGCACCAACAGACATCAAGATGCTAACAACTCTAAGCTTTAGTGGAAAATTATAAAAACGTTGTGGAAGATTTTCCTTTGTAAAAATATTGTAGAACATATTTCTCCTTTGTAAAAATAAATCCTAGGTGCCTTAGGATTTGTAAAGGCACCTAGGTCAGGTTTTTAGAAGCATCTAGAAGTTATGCCATGTGGCACCTTCTCATTGGAGGAGAATGAGGCGCTAGAGTTTGGGGAAAGCTTGCTCCACAAGCTAGGTTACCCTAACCCTAGTTTCTCCTACACACTACTTATGTAGCTTGCAAGGCAATCTAGGGTTTGGAGAAGCTTGCTCCACAAGCTAGGTTACCCTAACCCTAGCTTCTCCTACACACTACTTAGGTAGCTTGCAAGGCAAACCCTAGCTTCTCCTACACACTACTTAGGTAGTTTTCAAGGCAAGCTAGGGTTTCTAACCCTAGCTTCTCCTAGACACTCCCTTAGCTTGCTAGAGAAGCTACTAGCTTTTTCTTCTTCTATAAATAAGAGGTTTAGGAACCTCTATTGTAGACTTGATTTTGAGTAATGATATGTTGCCAAATTTTTAGCACATTGCCTCAAGTTTCACATTGAGTTTTCTCTCTCTCTCTTGAAGGTTGGCCCAACCTCCTTCAAGGCTTTTACCATTTACTTCACCATCAACCTCCTTGCACGCTTCCTTCCTCGCATTTTCATAGCTTCCGCATCATGAGGAGTTTCATCCACTTCTTCTATTCGGTGCTTCAAGGTTTTATCATGCTCAATTTCCATTGAAGCTTGCCCAAGAAGCTAAGGCACCTAGGAGCTCCTCCATCAGAAAGGCCTTGTGAAGTGGGTTTCCAAGGGTATGGTTAACATGAATGGACCCAAGATTAATAGGGGACCAACTCTTGCAACTTAACTTGTTTTGCAGGGACTTTGGATAGCTAAGAAGCAGTTGTGGTACCTTGACAGTGGTTGTTCAAAGCATATGACAGGAGATGCTTCAAAGTTTATAAATTTAAAGATGAGCAATAAGGCTTTGTGACGTATGGGGATAATAACAAAGGAAGAATCCTTGGTAGAGGTGAAGTCGGGAGCCATGATTCGATAATAATCAAGGATGTGCTATTGGTAGATAGACTAAAGCATAACCTATTGAGCATCAGTAAACTATGTGACAAAGGCTATGAAGTTACATTCAAGCCAGATTTGTGTATAATCTCAAACGCATCTACACGCCAAACCTTGCTTATTGGTAAAAGAGTAAACAATATTTACATGCTTAATATTTATGACATTGCATCTAACATGACTTTTTTGCTCTCCAAGAATGATGATTCATGGCTTTGGCATAGAAGGTTAGCACATATACACATGCATCATCTAGATAGACTTGTTTCCAAAAATCTAGTTGAGGGACTACCTACATTCAAGTATGAGAAAGATAGAATATACGAAGCTTGTCAAAAAAGGAAACAAACTAAAACTGTTTTCAAATCCAAAAACTTTGTTTCCACTGCTAGACCCCTTGAGATGCTTCACATGGATCTATTTGGTCCTTCTCGCACTATAAGCTTAGGTGGTAACTATTATGGACTTGTCATTGTTGATGATTTTTCTATATTTACTTGGACATTGTTCATTGTATCCAAAGATCATGCATTCACAGCTTTTAAACATCTTGTTAGAGTTTTGGAAAATGAAAATGATTGTCATATTTCTTCTATAAAGTCTGATCATGGGGATGAGTTTCAAAATGAAAGATTTGAAAATTTTTGTAACAAACATGGCATCAAACACAATTTTTCCGCTCCAAGAACCCCACAACAGAATGGAGTTGTGGAGAGGAAAAATCGTTCTTCGGAAGAAATTGCTCAAACTTTGTTAAATGATTCTAATCATCCAAGGTATTTTTGGCCAGATGCTGATGACTGCTTGTTATGTTTTGAATCATGCTTTGATCAGGCCTATTTTGAAAAAGACCCCATATGAGCTTTATAAAGGAAGAAAACCAAACATTAGTCATTTTAAAGTGTTTGGATGTAAATATTTTGTTTTAAATAATGGCAAAGATAATATTAGCAAGTTTGATGCAAAAGCTGATGATTGCATTTTCATTGGTTATTCTTCTCATAGTCATGCATATAGAATTTATAATAAACGTACTATGACTGTGGAAGAATCTGTGCATGTGGTATTTGATGAGACTAACCTTGATTTGCAAGACGTTATTAAGAACAAGGTAGAGGAAGAGGAAAATAGTAGTGAGTTGCTGCACAATAACATAGTCAGCTGGTTCAGAAATTCAACAGATTGAATTTTTCTGATAACGAGTCAAATGAAGGAGCAGCTGAACAAGAAGCACCAACTCATGAAGGAGTACCACCTGCATCTGTGAGAAATGCAAATCTACCTAGAGAGTGGAGGATTCCTAGGGATTTATCTCTTTACAATATCATTGGCCAAATAGAACAGGGAGTTTCCACTAGATGGACCTTTAATAATTTTTGTTAAAATATGGCGTTTGTATCTCAAATTGAACCTACTTCTATTGATATTGCTTTGAGTGATGATAAATGGATTGATGGTATGCATGATGAAATTAACCAGTTCACTAGGAATAATGATTGGATTCTAGTTCCTAGATCATCTGATATGAATGTTATTGGCACTAAATGGGTTTTTAGAAATAAGTTAGATGAACAGGGCATAATAATTAAGAACAAAGCAGGATGGTAGCTAAGGGGTATAACAAGAAGAATGTATTGATTTTGGTGAAACATATGCTCCTGTGGCTAGACTAGAAGCTGTTAGATTATTGCTTGCATATGCATGTTTGTTTGGTTTTAAAATTTTTCAGATGGATGTGAAAAGCGCTTTCTTGAATCGTTACATAGATAAGGAAGTATTGTCTCACAACCTCCAGGTTTTAAGGATCACAGCCATCCAGATCATGTATACAAACTGTAAAAAGCTCTTTATGGTTTGAAGCAGCCCCGAGGCAGTGGTATGAAAGATTGAGCAACTTCATAACCTCTCAAGGCTGTGAAAGAGGGAAAGTTGATAAAACTCTTTTCATTAGAAAGCTTAATTCTGATATTATTCTAGTACAGGTCTATGTTGATGATATCATTTTTGTGTCTACTAATGAAAATCTTTGTCAAGAGTTTGTGTTAGCTATGTAGGGGGAGTTTGAGATGTCCATGATGGGGGAATTAAACTTCTTCCTTGGATTACAAGTGAAATAGATGGAGCATGGGACATTTTTGCGTCAATCTAAGTACTGCAAAGAGCTTCTGAATAAATTCGAGATGGACAAATGCAAGGAAGCTTCAAGTTACTAGCTTGACTTGGATGAGAAGGGAGTTTCTGTAGATCAGACTAAATATAGAGGGCTAATTGGTTCATTGTTATATCTTACAGCTAGTCGTCCTGATATCATGTTTAGTGCTTGTATGTGTGTCAAGTTTCAATCTAACCCAAAGGAATCACACTTTAAAGCTGGAAAGTGGATCTTGAAGTACTTAAAAGGGACAATTAATGTGGGATTGTGGTATCCTAGACGAGCTTCATTGATCTTGACAGGCTATTCAAACTCAGATTTTGTCGGTTGCAAGCTAGACCGTAAGAGTACCAGTGGGATGTGTCATCTGCTAGGTGCTAGCTTGATCTCATGGCATAGTAAGAAACAAGCTTGTGTTGCCCTTTCAACAACTAAAGCGGAGTATATAGCAGCTGGGAGTTGTTGTGCACAGATAGTGTGGCTCAAACAATAGCTAAGTGACTTCGGCCTGAGTCTTTCTAAAATACCTCTTAAGTGTGATAATACAAGTGCTATAAATCTAACCAAAAATCATGTGTAACACTTTAGGATGAAGCATATTGAGATTTGGCATCCCTTTATTCGTGACCATGTGAGCAATGGAGATTGTGAAGTGCAGTTTATTGAAATAGATAAGCAATTTGCTGATTTCTTCACCAAACCATTGGCAAAAGATAGGTTCAATATTCTAAGAACCGAGTTGGGTATCTTAGATGTTTCAAATGTGTCAAATTGATATTGCCTCTATAATTATGTGTTTATATGTGTCTTATCTAGCTAACTGAGTGCTTTGGAACAATTTTAGCATGTATTGACTAATTGTATTGGAAAATGAAATTTTAATCTGCTGATTTTTCTAATAACTTGCTAAAAATCTGTTGCTGCTTGTGTTCTGGTAAATTTTAACACGTTGCAGTTAAAATCAACATGATGTTTTTCCTGTATCTGAACCTGTTAACATGTTAATATCATAAAATAGTTTGTTAAATACATGGATTCCAGGCATTTTAACATGTTATCTGTCGAAATTAAACTGTTAAATGTGATATTCCAGACTTGACAGATTTCTGTTTAGTTGATATTTTGGTAAATTTGAGTACTTTGAGCTGCTATAATGACACTCATTGATCTAATAGGATATACAATGCCTTAGGACCCATGACACCCATTAGAAATAATCAATTAATTCAATTAAAACCACAACTGGACAGAAATGGTTCAAAGAGTCAAAAAGTGCTTCTGCAGAATTCAGATTATGTTGTACAAGAGCATCTTGGACTAGGCAGGTTTAAAAAAGTTGGTTTTTTCTGTTGCACACTCACATGGGTTGTGTCATCCTCACATGTCACACAGTACCATACACTTTTGCGTGAAAAACTTACTTTTAAAACTGAACCGAAAACATGGCATCATACAGCTCTTGCATTCTGCATAACCATACATTTGCTTGCCATTCTGCATATTTTACCTCTAGAAACAGCAGCCATGTCTTCATCCACACCCACCAAACGAACCAGGACCTCATCCTCAAGCCAAGAATTGTTCATACTAGGGTTAGGATTCTTGGGCTATGGAAGTTCACATTTCATTCATGGAAGGTTGTCTTAGGATTTCATGTGGAGTCTTCTTCTTATTCAACTAATCTATTGTAAGGTTTAGTATCACTGTATCTATGAGGAGCTAAATTCTCTATTGTCGGGGTTAGGTTAAACCTTTTTAAACTCTTATGTAATTGTTTCTATTTAAATATTTATTTCCTTCTTTTCATTATATTAGTATTTTAATTCTATATGTAATGCCTATTGTGTTGGTTCATAACTCGACTATTGATTTTTGAGAGTATTGGAAAATATCTCTTGATTCTAGATCTGAATTAAATTACTGAATCAAAACTCGTGTCTAGGAATAAAGTGTGATTCAATCGTTGTCTTAAGATCCTTTTACGGATGAAAGATTCAGTTATATAATTGATCAAGGAATTGAAAACTAATAGATAATCGTAGGCTCATCTGTTGAGGAATTGGGGATGAGTAATTTTGTGGTTTGACATGGATTAATGATGGGAAAGAAAATAAACATTTTATTAAATAAGAGTGAGAATTGGTGAGAATTTACCCTGACAAGTTTACCATATTATTGTTAATCCTTTTTCTACATTCAAGTGTGATAAAAGCATAAATTATTCTTTTGATTGTTTTCAATTTCTACACATATCATCATTTTATTAAATTGTTCTTAAATTTGAATTTATTGTAAGTAGTTATTGTTTTATATTGCACAAATCTTTTAGGAATAACGATAATTTTGTTACATTCTACATTGTGATTGGTACAGTTGCCATCATGGCAAAGTAGGCTAACACAATGTCTTCGCAAAGGTCACTAGCTCAAAAAAATCTAGACAATATCGAACTTTGACACAACAGACTTTAGCCACTCCAAGTTGGGATCATGACGATATCCTACAAATAGGGGTGGGTAAAGTTAGTTGGATGACTCTTATCACAAACTATATGACTGAGGATGCCCTCTCCAATGATGAGACGGAGGCTAAGAGGATACAATGACAATCCTCGTTCTAAATCGTCTATAGTAAGGAGTTATTCAGGCGTTGTTTCTCTTCCTCTCTACTCAATGCTTGAATGAAAGCCAAGCAGAGTACATCTTAGCCGAGTTGCACCGTAGAATATGTGGGATGCACTCGGGAGTATGGCAACAAGGGTCTTAAGAGTTAGGTACTATTGGCCCACTCTTCGACAGGATACCCATACATTCATTAGGAAGTGTCAAGAATGTCAAAAGTTTGGTTCTCTTCACTTTCTACCTCCTGAAGAGCTACATTAGATCATCACCCCTTGAGTATGTACAACATGGGGAATGGACATACTTAAACCTCTTCCTCTTGTGAAAGGGAAAGTGAAGTTTCACCAAGTGGTAGAAGTCAAACCATTAGCAACCATCACAACTCAACAAGTCCAGAAGTTTTGCTGGAAGAACATAATATGTCAACATAACTCACGAAACCATCTTGAGATTGAAAATGGTCGACATTTCATAGACAAAGGGTTCGAGTAGTTCCTATAACAACTCAACATGAAACACTGGGTTTCATCCGTGGAACACCTCCGAACAAATAGCTAACAGGGGCTGCAAATAAAGTCATCCTCAATGACCTCAAGAAAAAGCTCAGCCAAGTAAAAGGACTTTGGGTCAAGGAGATTCTCAAAATCCTCTAGGATTATCATTGCACTCCTCAATCCTTGACCAAGGAGACACCATTTTGACCCTATCGGGTAGTTCTAGTTTGGTACAAGCTTTCCCTCTTGCCTGTTCTTTCATGTCTAGTTGATTGTATGCCACACCAAGTCTACTTTGTGAAACACGCATTCTCAAATATGTGTTATATCATCAAGTTGCTTTTAGCTTGGCTGCTTTTTCTCTCACTCGAGCTTTCTCTCAAATTTCTTAGACAAGCTTTAAGTTGGCCTTCAAGTTGACATTGTCGTTGACTTTATTAAAAGGGTGAACCAGTACCCTAAAACTCCTTGTATTCCGATTCATATACAACAATATGCTTCCAACTCTGGCCTCACATCTTGGTAAATCCAACTGCAAAACAATAAAACATCAAATCTATTACACTAAGTGTACTAACCATTGAATTCAATCCCCACCCTACTTCTCTTGCACAACCTTGTATACTACTTCAATGTATCGAGACACTTGAGAGGTGAAGAAAGTCAGTCCGAATATAAGAACGTAACTTTCTTAATTAATTATATGACTCATATTTTGATTATGAGTGTATTTTTTCAACTTTTTATCATAGTAATAATAATAAACAATCAAACTATTCCTTTTGTCACATTTACCAAAAATGATTAACTCATTCAAAAATTTGAAAGATGAGACATGCAATTTCATAGAGTTTCTAAATCGTAAAATCTTTATAATATTAAAAATTACATTTAAATTTAAGGAATTACCTAAAAATTACTTAAATTTTCATACATTTTAAATAAAATGCATTGAAATTACTTGATTATACATGACATCATCTTCATTTAAGTGGTGACTGCATTTTAAATATACCTATTTTTTACGTTACATAATGTAATGTCACATTTTGTGATTGTCATCGAGTAGAATAAGTAAAATTTGAATTCTCTATTAAAGTTTTAGTGTTGTCCTGCTTTGTGCTTTCAAAATATGATAATTTTCATATTTTAAAATAAGTCTAAACACCATATGTTAAGACATTAGAGTGAAAATACTAAAATTCAACAAAGAATCTAAACTCCAAAGAGTAGATTGTTAAATCTCATGAATAATAAGTATATTTATATGTTTGATATGAGAAACTGCAAATTTAACTGTACACTATAATTGTCAATGATAATTATAGAATTATTCCAATTTAACAAGACTTATTATTGTCAAAGTGAAGGATAAATAAATAACAAATACGAATAAGATTATGCTATTAGGAACACATAAAGGTCATGGGATTCAAGGTATCATCAATTAAAATAATTTATGATAAGAAAATACAACAAAATACTAATAAATTACAAATATATTAAATGTTTAATTAAACTATATATAACTTATTATAATTTTATATTTTATTTTTAAACATATTATGTACTGCAAAAGAATTAAATTATAGATTTGATGTGCGGAGTGAAGGTTCCAGATGGGGGCTGCGCCGCCAAATGACGAGCTGCCATGCTTTTCGGTATATAAAATATTATATGGATATTCGTCTTATTACCACTCTTTTCGATTTGTACTTTGTAGAACATGACGAAGTGACCACGTTGGTTGTGCGTAGGGTTAGTTGCGACATGATATATAATTGTCTTAGTAGCTGAACTTTTTTTTATCGTTCATCGCTAATTTTTTTAGTTACTAATAACTATCTTACTTTATAAAATTATTATTTTTAAAGCAATTTATGTATTAAATACTAATTAATTATAACTTAATTTATGGATAATTTAACTAAATATTTAAACGATAGTTATTTAATTTGATTTTAAATTATTGTTCATCGTATAAATATGAAATTGGTTCTAATAATTTTAATAAATTAATTTTAATAAATTATTATTATTATTATTATTATTATTATTATTATATTATTATTATTATTATATTAATGAAGTTATTAAATTAACATTTTTTGTAAAATAAAATTAACGTGTAAATAAAATGTTAATAACTGTTTGACTCATTTTTAGATAAAAGAATTATTTTTATCTTACTGAACACACCCAGACCCACACTCCGGACCCAGCTAGGATAAAAAATAAAAAGAAAAAATAGTTCATTAATTCTTAAGAAAAATTTTATTTTAATTTGATTAACATTAAACTAGATATAACTTAAGTCAAGAATCTCAAGTAAGATTAAATTAATTAATTATTTTTTATTCAATTAAATATTATTTTATTATAATTAAAAGAAATTTTAGTATATAAAATAAGTATACAGTTGCATACCAATATATCAATTTTTAAGATTTTTAAGTAAAAAGATTACATTAGCGATCATATATTTATTATTAATATTCTAATTATAATTACTAATATTATTATTACCACTATTAATAAATTTAATATTAATAATAATATTGTCTATGATAATAATATTAATAATACTACTAATAGTAATATTAATAAACATAATATTAAATATAAAATTAATAATAATATTAAGAATATAATATTAAACATTTTTATATTATTATTCATAACATTAATATTAATATTAAAAAATTGTAAAATAATAATAATAATAATAATAATTAT
>Ga0209489_106949_pt1 | contig 17489 bp, 16 predicted proteins | sample SiratrowhiteBW_FD_187527 | JGI IMG/M metagenome (GOLD analysis project Ga0209489, IMG submission 187527) | Root nodule microbial communities of legume samples collected from California, USA - Siratro white BW (SPAdes) (version 2) | ecosystem: Host-associated > Plants > Roots > Nodule | place...
TAGGATTAATACAAGTTGCAGCAAAACCAAATTACAGATTAGGCGTAAACAGTCCCATATTAATCATGTTAAGAGATATAAGACTTAAAAAGTTTAATGATTCCATAATAGCCATATTAGAAAGTAACCTCCATGATGGTCCAGCATTTTTTAACTGTTATCCTAATTTTTCTATGAACTTAAAAAATGATAAAACAAGTAACTCCATAAAATTATATGTTCAAATAATATTTTGATACAGTTTTTTAAGTTATCTTATTTTACATGGTCAGTGACAAAAAAATCATTTTAATAAATGACGAGATTTTTATATACACAAAAAAAATTATATACATATATATATATATAATATAATATAATATAGTACATGTTTTATCAGCAAACAAAATAAATTAAAAAAATTGATAATATTTCAAGAAAATAAAAAAAATGAGAGATACATATTAAAAGTGTTTTAATCTAATTTTATTTTAATTGACAAGTTAAGTAGGTCAATTCAACTAAAGAGATGAAAGATATAATAAAAAAGATTCTTAATTTTAAATTGACTTTGGAGTTTGTTTTTGAACTTTAAATTATTAATTTTAATTTGATGTTGTTATAAATAAAACTAGATTTGATTCCAAAGAATATATTGGATTAGAGTATTAGTGATTACAAATTTTTTTTATTGAAAAAAAATTATTTTCATGTATTTATCATTGTTAATACTAGTAGCATTTAATTACGATTAATCAAAATTTTAAATATTTTAAAGTATTAATAATAAGCTTACATATATATTCTAATGGATAATAAGTTTATATATATATATTCTAACACATTGTTTTTTGAAATTTGCAGGAATTTGAAATTGAAAAAATATTATAAGGATTTTTAAACAAAATCGTAAAAATATAAAATTTTAATTACATTAATTTTTAAATTTTTAATTAACATAGGTTTGAACTTAAATATATTTACTTAAAAAGATAAATGGTTGGTACAAGAAACACTTTAAAAAGAATCGTGATTACATATTTTTACGATTTTGTTTGACAATTCTTATAATATTTTTTTCAATTTTAAATTTTTGTTTGACAATCCTTAATAATATTTTTTTCAATTTTAAATTCCTGCAAATTTCATGAGACAATGTTTTAGAATATATATATATATATATTCTAACACTATATATATATATAAATAAATAAATGAAAGCTTATTATCAATTAGAATATATATGTAAGCTTATTATTAGTACTCTGAAATATTTAAAATTTTGATTAATTGCAATTAAATGCTATTAGTATCAACAATGATAAATACATGAAAATAATTTCTTTTTAATAAAAAAAATTTGTAATCACTAAGACTCTAATCCAATCTATTCTTTGGAACCAAATCTAGTTTTATTCATAGCAATGATATTGCAAGATCAATGTGTTTTAATTGGACTCCACCCACATGTCATAATTAATCCTTAAGTCAAGGTTAATCATGATGATTGTGTTATCTCTATCCTCAAGTTGAGGTGAATCATGGCGACTGTGTTGTCTTTATCTAGTTGGGATGGTTCACACTTTAGAGATAGATGTGTAATTTTTAAACTGAATATTGAGGGTAATTTCATTGTCAAGTAAGGTGTGAAGACTATTATTCCTAATTTGTTCAGATGGTGCCTTTCTGGGAGGATGTTTTGATAGTTATGCTAGTTAAGCCACCTTTTTCCAAACTTTATATATAGGTCAACGTACCCTCTAGTATTAACGTGGATTTGTAACTTTGGAAATGTTTTTCAGTAGAAGATGTCAACCAAGCTCCCCCAATGCACCAAGGTGCAAAGCTGATATACACCGTGATGATCATGGAATCATCTTGCATAGAATCAATTGCCTTGAACTCTGGTTCCATTAAGGTAATGTGTGACATCCTTCTCTATAAGGTTGAGACCATGACGTTTACCAATTATACGATATGGAGATTATGCTTTCTATCTAAGGTCGATGCTCTTTCCCTAACGAACCTTCCAACTATGGTGTTGATCACCCCTCAAAGGGGTGCTTCTCAACCCTACTCTTATTGTTCTGTCCTAGAAAATTGATTTCACTTGTACTTTTTGCTTCATTTCTTCGAGAATCATCTTGATGCCTACACTCATCATAACCTCATTTGAGTAAGTGATTGACTTTTTGATATTTAGATTCCTCCATGAACCTGTGTAGGTGGATGACTTGAATTAACTCCTCGATCTTATCTTTCAAGCCTAGGCATTCTTCAGTGGAGTGGTTGAAATTCTGGTGATACCTACACTGCTTGCTGGTGTTGACATTAGGTGGGTTTGGTACTTTTCGAGGTCGGCACTAAGGACCTCTACCAGGATTCTAGCTCGGTTTGCATTCAGCCGCAAGTGTTGGAGAACCTTAGTCCTGGGTGTTCCCTTAGCCTTATCATAGGATGACTTTGACCTAATCTCTCTTTTTCTTTGGTTTTCTCGAGCATTGTCTCGACCCTTACATTTCTCCTAAAATCTTACAACTTTTCAAGCTTCATAAAATTTGTGGCTCTTCGCCAGAATTCATTTAGGTCTGCCACAGGTTTCTTGAATAAGCTATTTGCAAAGTGTCCTGGTCTTAAAATCGTGACCATATGGTGCAAAGCTACATCTAGGTTGAGGTTATGAATATTCAAAGCTACTTTCTGAATCTCTCTAGGAAGGGTCTTAACGACTCTCCTCTTGTTGGATGTTTGCCAATGCAATAGATGTAAGACAATATGGTTGGCTTGTCATAAACTACACCTTAAACTTGGCCACCAACATGCTGAAAGATTAAATTGAAAGGAGAGAAGTCTTGTGAACCAACTTAGTGTCTCCCTTTTCAAGGATGTGGGGAACATTTGACATTGCACGACATGCTTCGTTGTGTACAGGCTCATCTAGGTAACATAGACATCAACATGTTTGTTCGGGTCAATCATTCCGTCGTAACGGTTAATCGTCAGGCCCTTCCGACTAGGTGGGAGCATGGCATTCATTATACCATCAACTAATAGATGTTGTCGAGGATTACTATCATGGGAGGAGGTCTTCTACGGGGTGAAACTGTTATATCTTTTGTAGTTTGCTCTTGGTGGCCCTCTTCTCCGAGGGGTTGGGACACATGGATCCTCTTCCCCTACTTTTTTCTCATCTCTTCATTCTCTTATCCTAAGGTGTTAATCTCTTCCATATTCCGTCATTTTATCCTGATGTAACGTCTCCAAATCAACTAATAGTGTTTTGTAATACGATTTTACTATTTACAATCTTGTGAGCTCTTCAAAATGATACTTGTAACTCAATTTTAACTAACTTCATTTCGTTGCTCTTACCAATAATAATGTTTAAACAAAATAATTGTTAAAATAAAATTTTCACAAAAACACTCATAAAATATGAGAATCTAGCTTTTTATCTTAAATTAAAAAAAAATAATAAAGATTATATTACTCTTATTGAAATATTTAATATGATAACAAATTAAAAATTTTAATAAAAATTATTACTACTTGATTTTCAGAAAGCTTAAATAGATATTTTCGATAATAACTTTTATCAACTAAACACAATTTAATCATTTCCGAAAATTAAAATTCAAAATATTTATAATTTTAAGAAATGATAACTTCCTCTTGCTATGGAAAGCCCTCAAATAATTAGGTTGATAAATATATTTTGTTTCAAATATGCTACATGTTATCCTTATAATATCATTACAATGCAATTTATTCCTTACATATGAACTAAATTCTATTTGAATGATAACCATACAAAAGCTAAATTGTAGTTAAATTATAATCACGACCTACTGGTAAACAAAAACATGAAAGTTATTCTTAAAAAAATTATTTTAAAATTCTAAAACCAAAAGAAAAGTGTTCCATGGTGTGTCCTTCTTCGTTTGTTGTTTCACGCGGTTAGGGTGCCGATTTTTGTTTTCATTTGCCTTTAGTGAAAATTTGGTGTGGTGAAGGGTAAAGCAATGTCTCACCGCGCGGCAAGGTTTGTGAAGCTCACGCGCGCTCTCTCCACGGAGGCGCGTGCGGAGAAGGTTGAGCGCCTTGCCAACGAGCTTCTCGATCTCAACAGGTTTGAGAGGCACGACTTCACCGTCCTCTGGCGGCTCAAGATGGGTCTCCACCGCTATGGCGCTCCGATGGCCGGCGTTGTCGCACCATCCATAGCAGCTGCAGGTTCCCCTGGGGTGGAGGCCGGTGCTGCGGCAGAGAAGACGGTGTTTGATATGAAGTTGGAGAAGTATGATGCTGCCGCCAAGATCAAAATCATCAAGGAAGTGAGGTCCTTTACTGACTTGGGCTTGAAGGACGCAAAGGATTTGGTGGAAAAGGTTCCTTGTGTTTTGAAGAAGGGGCTCACCAAGGAGGAGGCTAATCCCATTATGGAGAAACTCAAGGAGTTGGGTGCTGTTGTTGTGTTGGAGTGATTCTCAAATTCTGTTTTAGTACTCTACATTTTTTATGTTAGCCTGTTTATGGGTAATTAATGACAAATGATGAGTTACATTTTACCCTCTTTTCTTTTCTGTCTTTTTTTTTTTATGTTCTGTTTGTTGTTAGTTTATTTTAGGTGGCATGGTAATAATTGAAGTTTGACTTTTAAAGGGTTAAAGTTTTGTTGGTTGATGGTCAGTGAATGTTATGGAGAGGTTGGGCACTGGGTGAGTGAAGTGCTTTGGTACGAGAAAAATGGCCAAATTTCACGTTGTGGAATGGTGTTTATATGATATTTGAAGAAAATACGCCATGGCTGTTCAGGTTTTCGTGATCCTGAGCACTGTCATATGTTGTAGAAAGCATTTTGTTTATTTGATTCAGAAAAAAGAAAACATAGAGTATATAAATGATCTAAACATGAAATACATTTTCTATAACTGTTTATAATCCCTATACTGCAGACAGACTTCAGGTTGCTTCAAATCAGGAATTTGGAACATGGATGAGATTGTTTCTAATCTTATTTTCTTGCACACTATCCAATTTTTTCCTTAATTTCTCAGGGATTATCTGTCATTGATAATATAGTAATTTTTTTACGGCTAACTATGTGTTTTGCTGTTATCTGCTTTTCAGATGTACTACGAAGACAAGGAAAGTGAATTTGATTCTGTTTGCAGGTGTACTGATATTCTTCTGTTGCAGAAGGGTTTACGTAAATCTAAACCTTTATAGTGAATTTGTTTTGTTAATTTCCTAGCCCTTGGGTTGATAAGCAGTTTTGTTTTGTCAAGGATTAATATATTTTAGTTGTTAAATCCTTGATTGCATGTTATGTGGCTTTTAGCAGGTGGAAAAGGTTTAACACTAGCATTGCAAGGTCTTTACACCATTTTCAGTGATCGACGTATTTATGCACATGATGTATGGTGCTCTTGCTTTCTCATGTTTTCCATGCTAAGGTTTATGTTTCAGGGTGCTGAACTACCACTTCTATCACAGTGGGAGGAAAAAAATCTATTGGAGGTAAATGTGAACTCATCTGACAGGCCCAATTTACAAGCCTATAAGAGGAAAGGAAAAGATAAGAGGGAGAAGTGAAGGAAATAAATGGGCTGCTGGACGTTCAAAGTTCTTGAGTATATGCAAGTCGAGAGGCAGGTGACAGGAGAATAAGTGGAAAGGGAGGAGAGAAAACAAAGATAACAGAATGGGCGTGTGGTCTACATAAATTGGTTGAAGGGATTAAAACAAATCAGGCTGGAAAAATTAGAAGGGGGTGAGGGATAACTGAAAGGAGGGAGGAGAATTAGAAATTGGTGATTGGTTTGGGTTGAGTAGAGAAGTGTTCTATCTCAGAATTGTGAAATTTCTCTGTTTCAGTCATTTTACATGGAGAGCATAGCTCCATTCAATTGTTATTCAATTCCTTCATAGCTACTGATATTACCTTGTAAAGAGGACTCGTTCTCTGTACCAGATAAATTATCAATACATAGTTCTCGTTTTCTTCTATCTTTTTATTCTGCTTTCTGGCAATTTAGTGTCAAATCTCCCAAGGGAGAATGGTATCTGCTCGAATGGGAGCAGGGAAAAGATGGCAAGATCTGTTAGCTATTATCAGCTCTTCAAAGAAAGACTCAAGAACTTCAAAGAAACATTGCAGGTATTTGTGGTAACATCTTTGCTTCAAACATTTTTTGAATATTAGGATCACTAGTAGCATGATGTTGGTGCTGTTTAGGAAATTGTTTTTAGTTGTGTTGTGGCTATATATTGCTCTCATAAAAAAGTTAGTTTTATGCAACTGTTTGCGATACCTGTATTGCGTATGGGTAGGGGAGGGGGTGGTAGTTTCATCTTCCTTCCTCTTTTAACTTTATATCATGAAGCTGTGCTTACAATCCTCTTCGAGACATTAAACAGTATCTAAATGATGTCTTTGGCTTTGCATTGTGGTGGGCTAGTGCAATCACATTTCAATATCACCTCAGCATCGCATTGCATGTTTGAGTTCATTTAGAAATTCCGATTCTACCTTCGTTAAAATGTGGATGAGAATGTTACCATTTTTCCCACTTTAATCTTTCATCAAGTTCAAACCTGGTCGAGTCTACCTATTCTTTTTAAGTTGTTATAACAACCCTTTGACTTTTTCTATCTTCTCTGTCTCATGTTTGTAGCTTGAGCCACGTGAACACATTGTTGATATTTGTATGTTGACATGATGCAGTGTACGAAAAAAATATTCTTTTCTAATGTTTTGCTATTATTGTTTTCAATGGTTTTCTTTTAATACTATTTTAGAGTCAATTCATTCCCTTGATCTTATGTAAGTCAAACTCACTTTCTGCGGATCTATTTACTTAATACTAGTTCTCGAAAAGTAATTGTCAATCAAAATTTAAAACTCAGGTAGCTTTGGTTTGCTCACAAGAGTTACGTAGAAGTTTCTGGCAGTGTGCTTTAAAACTTAATGAATTCTACATCCAAATTTTTTTCATATTTTTGAGTCAATTTTATGATGAAATCAACTCTTCTTAAGTTTGGAATATGTTTATGTCTTTATTTTAATAGGTTTTTGTTAATAATTGATTAGAATCTGAGAATAAAAATTTACACTAATTTCTTGTCTAAAAAGTTGAACAAGAAGAATTGGATTAAACATATAGGATGGAAACCCTTGAAGGAAGATATAGAAGAAGTTGACATAGGACAATTGCGTCCCATGTCAGGAAATTGAGTCTAACCACACAAAAGTCGAGAGCTAGAATGTTGAATTACGGTGCTACCGAAGTTGAGCTAGGCATGAAGGTCGTTGAAGTTAATTTGATTAATGAGTTAGGGTTAGATATCTTCAGTCGGAGGAGAGCAAAAGTCAATATTGGACAGCAACTTCAGGGTTCCTTAGGGTAATCATCTTCTAAGTTTGGTATTCTTATGACTACTCATTGTTGTTGGGGTTAGATATAACCTATTAAACTCTCATGTAATTAATATTGGCTTTATGTATATATATTTTTTTTCAATGTCATTATTTTGGTTCTCTGCTTAATACTTGTTGTGGTAATCATCCATGGCTTAATATTTGATTCTTAGGGTATCGGAAAATATCATTTGTAATCTAGAACTGAACTAAATACCTAGTGCATGCTTATTTATAGGAATAGAATATCATTCATTTATTGTCTTAAAACCCTTGTGACAAAAGCAAGTTTATTGTTTATATAATTGATCAATGAATTGACGGTAATAGATAAGCTTAGGTTTATTCAACTAAGAAATTAGGATTTGATTATTATTGTGGGTTGACATTGGTATTCAGATGGAAAGAGGGCAATTGGTTTATACATGAGAGTGAGGTTTGGTGAAATCTAACACTAATAATTTCATTTCATTGATCCTTATCCTTTTTTCTACATTCCAAGTATATGACAAAAATACTTAAAAATATTTAATTTTTTTACACAATTTTATTATCTTGCATAACAATCAAAATTATGGAATTGTTATTTAGTCTAGTTTTGTTATAATTGTAAGTATTGTCGTGTGTTGCACAAGTTCTTTAGAAGAAAACGATATTTATTATTTGTTACATTTGCGATTAGTGTACTTGCCATTAGAAGCAAAAATATAGCTACCAAGTTTTTTAAGCCATTATTGGAGACTTGTGTTCTAATACGGGGCAATTTTTGCATTTATATGTCTTTTAGACTTAATTCTTTTATTTATATTCATATTTATTTTTTATTTTTATTTTGTATATATATGATTTATTTGGACTAACTTGTAATTCTAATTTTTAGAGTATTTTTGTGCAAACAAGGAGACAGGGAGTTCTATCCCAACAAGTTATTCTTCAATCTTCTTCCACTCCAGTTCACTAATTTTGACTTTAATCCTGAAGAAGAAATGGTTGAAGAGAATTAGAATCAAAATCTCAAGAAAACTATAGGGGATTCAATCGGGGATTCAATCATATACATGAGTCCTAGAGACTTTTCTGGCATTACGAGGTCCACTATGAATGAGAATATTACAAAGATGAAACTTGCTCTCTTACAACTATTCAACTCTCACCAATTGTCTAGCTTGGACCGTGAAGACCCACATACTCATCTATATAACTTCTATGAGTTGTGTGGTATGGTTGGAACTACAGAACTGATGAAGAAGCACTATTTTTGTGATTATTTTCATTTTCTCTTACTTGAAAGGCCAAGGCTTGGCTCTAATCTCAGCTTAACCAAAGCCTAACTAGTTGGAAGCGTGTGGAGACTAAATTCTTGTCTCGTTTCTTCCTGCCATCCAAAAATAATGAGGTGAAGAAATCTATATTTGTTCAAGGTGTTGATGAACCATTGCGTGAAGCATGAAAGAGATTCAAGGCTTTGTTGAGAAAGTGTCTCCCAACCACGATATTGAAGTGAAAATGCAAGTGCATACTTTTTATAATCGACTTTAGTCGTAAACGAAGATGACTTTTTATAGTTCTTTTGGTGGCTCAGTGTTGTTCAAGATTACAGAGGAAGCCATCTCAATCATTGAATCTATTGCTTTTACTGACCTGCGAAGCCAACATGGAAGAACACAAGCACAAAAGAGGAGAATTTTAGAGTTAAATTCTCAATATGCCCTTTTAGCTCAACACAAGCTTTTGTCTCAATAGCTCAAAGTTTTCAACATGCAGATGGCAAAGCTACCTCAGCAGTTACAAGCCATTCAAGTTGCATCAGTCCCAACACAACAAGTGATGAGGTGTGATTTTTGTGGAGTGATCCAATAGTTACTACTAAATGCCTAGTGGTTTTCCAAGTGTAGAAGTTAACTATATGAAATCAAGGACGTCAACAATACTCCAACAACCCTTATCCTAATTTTGGTGGAAAGCAAGATGGAGAATCAAGTAGTGGATTTCACCAACCACAACACCCACCATTGTATGAAAGAATCAACAAGTTGGAAGATAGCTTGTAGCAATTCATGCATCTTTCCCTTCAAAACCAAAAAAATATTGATGCATCTATTAAGAATTTGGAGTTGCAAGTGGGTCAATTACCAAAACAAATGAGAGACTAACAGGGGGATCATTCACTACAAACACCCAAGTCAATCCCAAGGAACAGTGTAAACTCATTATCACTTGAAGTTCGAGAGAGGTTGGGTTGAGTGATGAGGAGAAGATTTGTGTTGATGAGAGAGAGATGGTTCAAGAAGGAAGGAGAGAGAGAGAGAGAAAAAGTGAGCGAAGAGAATGTGGTTGAGGAGGAGAAAAATAAAGAAAAAATTAGACAGAGAGAAAAACAAGAAAAGAAAAAAGGAAATGAGAAGAGAGAAGAGTTTAGAGCTCCACTAGTGAAAAATCTTCTTTATCCTCATGCGTCTTTAAGAAAAGATAAAGAACGACAATTTGCTAGGTTTAAAGATATTGTAAACAATTGCATATTAACATTCCTTTTGAAGAAGCTTTAAAGAAAATGTCGAATTATGCAAAGTTTATGAGGGAACTTCTGACAAAGAAAAGGAGATCTATAGAGGAGGAGGCCATAAAGTTGGAGGTCGGTTACAATGCTATCATTAGAAATTGTTGCCCCTAATGTCTAAGGATCTTGGAAGTTTTACTATTCCAATGACCATAGGCGATTTACATGTGAGGAAAGATTTATTAGATTTTCGGGCTAATATCAATTTAATGCCTTTATCAATGATGAAGAGGATTGGTAATCTGGAGGTTTGACCCATCAGGATGACATTGGAGTAAAAACTATCCTCTAAAAACACTTTAGGCTGAGTTCAAGAGGGAGGAGGGTGAATTGAACTTTGTAAAATTTTGACTTTTAAAACAGATTTAAAAAATGTTTAGCAAGGTTGGAAAAGATTTTAAGCAAAATGAAGATTTTCAAGAGTCTCAAAATCAATGACTTAAGGTGCAGCGAGAAAAATAAATCAATTCAAACGCGGATAAACTGATTTATTTTTCTGGCAAAAAGAACAACAATTAAGGTCCACACCAAGCAACTCAAAGCATACAACAGAAACACAACAATTAAAAAATCAACTAGAACATGATAATATGCAGTTTGATTAAATTGGAACAATTTAATATAACCAAATTGAAAGATCACAACAACACCACACAGATCAAATCCTTATATGTGGGCAAATATAATTGCAATGTACCAAGCCAATAAGTCACTTCCTGCACAAACTGTCAACACTCAAAATAGAAATTAAATCACCCAAATTTATAAACAATCAGTCCAGAATATGATCAAGGTAATATAATTGACAGTGAGATACACAAAGGATTTGAAAGACAATAATCAAGAACCAAAAACCAGATTAGTGCATAATTGAGTACTACCAGATTATGTAGACCACAATTAATCAATGCAACAAAGAACTATGCAAAGAAAGATTTAACAGAACCAATATCAATGTACAAACACAAAAGCTATGCCAAGATGAGAACAAGAATACTGTAAAGTAAGGCAAAAAAGGTCAAGAACAATTTTACATTAAAATTGATTAAACCAGCAACAATTTAAACCACCACAAAATCATATTACAAAGCAAATTGAAAGAGTTATGACAACAGTGACAGTAAAGATTAACATGTTATATCATGAAAAACTATGAACACTCTCAAGATTATTGAGTAGAATTAAGTCCTCCAATACATAATTATTAAAGAATGAATCAATGTATAGAAAATAGCAGTGGGCAGCACAAGAAACCAATCAAGAATGTAAAAGAAGGGTTAAGAGAGAAGAACAAAAGCAATTATACTGGTTCACCCTTCCTCAAGGGCCACATCTAGTCTTCCTTGCCACACCAGCAAAGAAAATTTCACTAAAACATTGAATTGTATACTTACAATCAATCACACAATTCTCACACTCTACAAGAACCAAGAACATCACTAAATTAAAGAACTACAACCCTGTAACCTCAATTAATTCAGCAAAACACAAGGTTAAACCCTATAGCCCACACCTTACATAATTTTTTCAAAATTATACAAGATTACAATGAAAGAACACATATCTTGAAACAAACAGGTTCAAGAAAAGTTAAAGGAAACTCCTTGATTGGCACAACACAAAAGGCCTGCACAAGCTTGAAGATTCTCAATGCACAACTCAATGGTTAAGACTCAATCTCCAAAAACAAACCCTTCAATCCTCTCGAAAATCAAAATGATCAAGATTGCTCAGAATGTTTTTTACAATTGATGTTATCGTGCTTCTCTGTTTTTGAAATATGAAAACCAAATAGTTTTTAAACCCTCAAAACAAAACTGTTTTAAAAATGTCAGTTAAAATAGTTTGTTGCAGAATGCGAATAAACGGATTTCACAGAAAGGGAAGTCGATTTATTTTGCTGCAGAAGGTTGAAATTCAAAACTTGGTTTTCCTTGAAAAATTTGTTATATTATGTTACTTGTTTTAAAGCATGTTTTAAAGTGTGCCAATGAGATTCTCCTTTGTAGTGCACAGGTTTCCATTTACCTCCAATCACACTCACTCATTCTAAGACAAAGCCTAGGACTACAAATCCAAGTCCACTTGCTTGCTTTGGCTCCTTGCACTTGCTTAAATTCACCAAATACTTAGTCTTGTGAGAATACTAACACCCTCATGGGGTGATTAAAGATGTTTTTGATTAAGGTAGACAAATTCTTTTTTTTCGATGATTTTTTTTTTCTCATGGATATGGAAGAAGACATGAAGGTGCCCTTGATTCTTGGTAGACCATTTATGAAGACTACTAGGGTTATCATTGATGTAGATGATGGAAAGATGAAGGTGAAAACATAAGAGGATTAGGTGATATTTGATCTTTTTGAGAGTTCAATACCTTCAAACACATGAAAGGATTGTTTGAGAATTAATACTACAAAAGAAGCCTTACTATGAAAAAGAAATAGGTGAATACCTCAATCAGATTGAAGAAAACTTTCGAGTGTTTTATTCCACGAGTGGTTAAAGAGAAGAAAGAGTCATCACAGTAGGATCTTGTGAAAATCAATGATTACAAACTTACCAACATTATTTAAAGAGAAAAAAGTCAAGGGGCACAATGAAAAAAAAGTGATTTAAGCTAAGCTTGGGCCGGACCAACCAATCATGTTTGGTAGCTCAAATATGAGATTCCTCTAGAGAAGATTGAACTCAAAATGGATTAGTCTATAGGTTGTCAATGAAGTTAAACTGATGGAACTAGGGAGATTGAAAGTCCATATTCTAGAAGAACAAAAATTGTCACTAGGAGAATGCTATGACCAAGGATTCATCCATCTTGAGTGAATTATTCATCATGCTCGAAACGTTAAACAAGGGTTTCTTGGGAGGCAACCCGGAGTTCCTTATTTATCATGTTTTGAAACATTTTATTTAGGTGTTTGGTTTTTGTTTATTTTGTTTGTGTAGAATTCAGTTAGCTCAAAATTGTTCCATAATGCAATATAATTGTTTCGTATTAACTGCAATTCGGGTGAACTGCTCTCGACTTTAGTCACGCCCGGTGTGACATGACTAGTGTCGCAACCAGGGCCACGACGGGGACGACGAACAAAATAAAATTTAATTTTCAAAATAGCGGAGTCGCCACCATAATTTATTAAAGGAAAACTATGGAAAACCAAAAACAAGATAAGACAAGTTCGCAAAACCGAATTTAGAGTCCGGGACGGTTACGTGTGAGGAAGATACTAGCACCCCACAACGCCCGCTCTATGGCAGTACCTTTAATTAAACAAGTAAAAGAGTGTGATTTTTCAAAATATTTATTTCTCCCAAAAAACGAAATAAAATGCAAACAATAACAAACAAAATATATTTTTTTAGAAAGGGAGCCCGACAAGGATTTGACCCCGCTCCTACGTATCTCTATTGAGGATAGAGAATCAGGGTTACGTAGTTCTTTGTTGATAAGATTGTTGGTTGGTTTGATATTTTTTGAAACTTTTGAAGGTTTGTGTTTGAAAATAGGGTAAATGAATGGCGTCAGTTCCAGGTTTAAAGCCTGGACTTTGGATAGCAATGCCAGGTTTAAAGCCTGGGCTTTGAGGAACAGTGCCAGGTTTAAAGCCTGGGCTTTGAGAAACAGTGCCAGGTTTAAAGCCCGGGCTTTGAGAAACAGTGTCAGGTTTAAAGTCTGAGCTTTGAGAATTAAGGTATATACCAAATTCGGTGTTGAAAAATAACAGGCAACAGTTATATGCAAGATAGAATTGACACTTTAGCTTAACGAGATCATGCATGCAAAATGAAACGTGAATGAATGAATTCTTGGCAATGCAAAGCTTAGATATGTGAATTTAGATGATGCATGGTGACTTTTTTTTTTTTGGGTATTTGTGGGGGTAGTCTTGGAATTCAGAAAAGTGTGGGTACAGATCCCAATTAATGGAGGTGCAGAAAGTAACCTCACCAATCAGAAACTCAACTTGGGTTAAGGGCATTTTGGTAATTGAGAGGGGCATGGGTGCAGGACTTACTTAATGGGGTTACAGGAAGTAATCTCACCAATCATAATCTCAACTTGGGTTAAGGACATTTTAGGGATTGTGAAGAATGGGGTGCAGGAAGTGAACCCACTAGTCAGAAACCCTTATGACCAAGGGAATTTTGGGAATGCAAATAGTATGGGTGCAGGCACAAAACATGTGGGGTGCAGAGAGCACCCCCACTAACCAGGAACCCATCTAGGGTTTGGAAGGCACGTTCACAGCAGAGGGTTCATGGGAGAGGAAGGCATGGCTTGCGAAAGAGGTGGCGGCCATGAGCGACGAAAGACGCCATCGACGACAGCGGCGAGGATGGGCGTTGTCGACGGGGACAGCGACGGCGAGGTATTGGTTTTGGGGCATGCAGCTTCGGTGGAGGTGGCGCGAGGCTTGAACGTGGCCGTGGGGACGGAGTAATGAGTTCAATGAGGTTACTGTGACGACGGAGGTGCGTGGGAGGTGTTGAGACAGTGCGGGAAGCTTGCAATGGTGGTGCAGGTTGGATGTGTTGGGGTGCGACAGAGCTTGAGGATTGAAAGGGATGATTTTGGGTGGCATTCACGGTGGTTTTGACGTGACTGGAAAGAGGAGCAGCCGCTGTGGAGGAGGTTCCCAATGAAGACATCTTGAGGAACGGGGAAGACGCAAGGTGGTTTATGGAGTTAGTTGGGTGGTTTAGTCGTTGAGGAAGCCTCGACCATGGTTGCATGAGGGTGGTTTTCATGGTGGAGGGTGATGCGTTGTAGGTGCAACGGAGGTGTGCATCATGGTGGTGGTTGAAGATGGAATCGGAAATGGCAGTTGACGAAACGGAGATGCTATCGTTGCTGGCTTCGGTGAGGTGTAGTGAAATGCTAGCCTTGTGATGAAATGGTGGAAGCGGAGGCCTCGAGGTGCAGTTTGGAGGTTGAGGATGGAGGAAAGCTTAAGCGGGGCTGTTTTATGGTAAGGCGTTTGGCATTGTGGAGGTATGGCGCTAAGGTGGTGGTGGTGACGTGAAGAAGTAACATGGAGATGAGGTTTGGTTTGTAAAGGAACGGTGGAATGGTGGAAGAAAAGATTCATTGGTGACGTAGGGAGATGCTGTATGGAGGGTCACACGGTGGAAGTCACCATGGTTTCAAGGTTGAGAGGTATGTTGATGATGAAATTTGGAGCGTTTAATAGAGGTGTAAGTTGGTGTGGTATGTAGCGCATGGAGGTTGGAGAGAGAGTGGAGTGGTTTGAAGGTGTGGGAGGTGCGTTGCAGGTTAGGTGCGTTGGGGTACGACGGAGGTGCGTGGGAAGTGCTGTGGAAGAGATCATGGTGGCAGTGTATGCGTTGGAGGTGCAACGTAGGCGCTTGTAGTTTGACAGGTTATGGCAAGCTGCAAGTGAAGTGCAGGGACAATGGTAGGGGGAGGAGCTCACAGTGGTTGACAGAGGCACTGAGAGCGGCTATGGTTGGAGGTCAAGGATCATGGCTGCGATAAGCATGATATGGCGTGACTTGTGGCGATTATTGACGTTGACATCGACGTTGAGGGTGGTGGGAAAATGGCTCCCACGGTGACTGGGAGGAATGGAGGGGTTGATCTTGCCGTTGGAGCCTCTGGCGGGTTGTGGTGTGCATAGTTTGAGGGTGTAGTGGAGGTGAGTTTGAAGATGAAGGTGGAGTTGCCTAGTGTTGTGAGAGCATAGTGGAGGTTGGTTTGTAGGGTGCAGCGAATGTAATGGAGGTGCAGGTTGGGATATAGCGATGAAGGGGAAGTGGAGGTGCAACTTACGAGGCACGTGGGGCTTGAGAGAGGTGGCTGGTTTTGCATGTTTTTGGAGGAGTGACGAGAAGAGGTGAGAGCATGGTGGTTGGCAGCGCGGGTTATTGAACATGGTAGGAGGATGAGAGGAGATGGGAGCATGGTGCATGGTGGCTGTTTTGTTTGTTTTTTTTTATGCAATGAGTGGATGATTGTCCCGAGAAACTTAAAAGTTAGCCAAATAATAACATACCTGAAGTCTGTCTTTTCTTCCGCGTTCTCTTCGTTCTCCCTTTTCAATGCTATGTTCTCTCTTTTTTCTCTGTGTACGTGTATCCTCCTCCAAAATGATTCGTGTTTTTTTTTTCATCCTTTTTCTTTTATATTTATTATTTATTATTTTTGAAATTAAGGTGGTTCAGAGGAGTTACCACTCTTTTACCCATTCTCCTTGTTTTATACATATTTTTTTTAATTAATATTAAAGATGAATCTACCTGAGACTTAAACCATTTTCCAACGGTAATAATTTACTATTTGGGTTGTTATCTGAGCAGTTTCACAATTTATCATTTTTTTATTATTATTTTTTTAGAAAACATTACGTGGAATTAAGGAGTGAGAAGTTAGAGAGTTGACTCTTTCTTTATTGTTTTATTTATTATTATTTTTTTTATTTTTATTTTTTTCTTAAACTTGCAAATCAAGTTTGAAAGCAGTTATTTTTATTGTTATATTTATTTTTATTATTATTTATTTATTATTTTTTTTTCACATTCTGTTGTTTTAATTTAGATATTTTTATTTTATTATTTTCTTGTTATTTTCATTTTTTTATTATTATTAATTATTTATTTTATTTTATTTTTTAAAATCACCACCTTTTCTCTTTTTTTAATGAAAAAATTCAATTTTTTTTATAATTTTATTATTTTTTATTTTATTATTATTATTTTTTAAGAGAACTTAAACTAATAAATATATTTTTTTCTTTATTATTATACTTTAATCTAAAATATTATCCGGACAAAATCGGGTGTTGACAACTAGAACTCGATGCAATTCCTACATAAGCTCTCAAGTTGACTTGTGTCCGGTGGTGTATGGATGGCTCCTGAAGCTATAACAAAAATTGATGTATTTAGGTGCAACACTGAAATTAATAAATTGAAAGAATTTATTAATAAACAAGCATAAACATATAATTAATAAATTGATATATTGAAAGAAAAATATTTATGATAAGACATAATGAGCCCAAATATTAACATGAGAGTTAAAAATGGTTTTAATCTAACTCCAACAATAAATGATTTAGCTCCTCATAAGCATGAGTAAACTAAACATTACAAAAAGAATGATGGAATTAAGAAGATTACTCCAAACAAAGCCTAAAGACGCTTTCGTTCTCTGTTGTAGCCAAAAATATCTAATCCTAAACCAAAAAGTATATTAAATAAAATACAAAAATCGACGCTCGCACCCGACTCAGAATGTTGCGTATGGATTCTGTTACTATTCCAGTACTAGGCCTATCTTGTCGGGCCCATGTTTTTGTGTCGAACGTCACTTTTGCCTCCTTAGTTCTCGATTTTCTCCCAAATTGGGCTCATATGGTTGAATTGAGCTTGACTTTATTTGCTTTTTTTTTTCTCACTTCTTCAAGGCTTCAATACTAGTTCTTCTCTCATCCAATATTTTCCTGATCAATTTTACCAAAAAAAATTGAATTGTATCAAATCCTTATTTTGACTCTCAATCAAATATTA
>Ga0209489_106950_pt1 | contig 17488 bp, 7 predicted proteins | sample SiratrowhiteBW_FD_187527 | JGI IMG/M metagenome (GOLD analysis project Ga0209489, IMG submission 187527) | Root nodule microbial communities of legume samples collected from California, USA - Siratro white BW (SPAdes) (version 2) | ecosystem: Host-associated > Plants > Roots > Nodule | place: USA...
TATATATATATATATATATATATAATATAATATCACATTTTTTTAATAATTGTGAATAAAATGTTTTTTTTTTAAATAAACTCCAAAGTTGAAATATGCATACAAGTCTCTCTGACCTGGGATAACCTAACCTGTCTGGAATAAAATAATATCCAAAATAATGAGGAAGAAATTAGAACACATTTCTTTGACATCTAACTGATTTTGTCATTTTGTGTCGAAGATAAACATTACCTTTTGTGCCAGAAACTTTGGAAGACATTGATTATGTTCTGTCTCTTTTATGATGTTCAAGCAAGTTCTCAATTTCTTGCATATTTTTGCTCAGTTAGTGATGTTGCGTTTCATGAAACAGCATGCAGGAGACAATTGAACGCTACCGCAGGCATAACAGGAGTGCTCAAACAGTGAACAGATCTGATGAACAGAATATGCAGGTATTATTATAGACCTTCCTTTTTATTTATTTTCTTCTGTTTTATGTTTATTGCTTTATCATATGCTGTTGGAATATCTAAATACCAACATCGTATTACAAGATACATTTAGGAATATCTAAATATAAACACCATATTATATTATCACTTTACCTTCTGTTTAGATAAAAAAAACTTATAATTTTAAAGAAAATTAAATTGAATTTCAGTTGGTTGTTTTAAATTTGTTTAATTTTTTAAATATTTTTTTTTTTGGATTAGACAATTCAAATTTATTAAATTTTAATTTTTTTGATAAAATATTTCAATTATTACTGTATATAAAAATATCAAATATAAATGTTATCATCAAATAACACTAGTGGAGTTGATAGAAAATGTAGACATCCATCAAAAAATAATTATTACAATGTTTAATAAAAGAAAATACTGTTAACATCTAAAAAATAATTCTATTGATATTATTCTAGAAAACCTTGTCAAATTAGGGGAAATTTGATTAAAAAAACATTGACTTACATTGTTCGAAAGATAGTTTCATTAATATCCATAAAAAATATGGCTAATATTAACTGAAAAATAGCTCAAGGTTAGTCAAGTAATAATCCTAATTTACATTTTGATTGACGTTGATTTTAAACTAGCTCCGATAATCCCAATTAATATTAATAAAAAAAAATCATGGTTGATGTCAATTAAAAAACACCGGTTATATTGACAAATTACCCTGAACAACATTGGTTTTCCGTAAAAGAAAAATTATGGCAATCAGTAACTCAAAAATAACCATGATTAACTTCAACTTAAAATAAAATTAGCCAACATTAATTCTTTTAACTTTAAGGAATCAAATTATTTTCATAAACTCCTAAAATTTGATTTTTTTTATATTTTTTTTATCCAAGTAACATATTAATTTTAAATTACCTAACATAAATAATCTCCTAAAAGTTGTCGATCTAAACATCCTATTAGGTATTATAAGAAATTAATATTTGTGCTGGTAAAAAAAATTAATGTTTGTAAAATGGGCACAAACAGGATAAGGAACCTTTTGCCAGAAACCAATAAATGTGCTTGTTATTGTACTTTGGCAGATTCAAGTCCAAACTAAGTAACTACATGTTCATTTCTGAAACTGATTTTAAGACAAATGCTAACCATTGTGCTAAGGACACTGGTTCAGAAATTTAACAGAGAAAATTTTTCATTAGAAACTGTCATCAATTCACTTCTACTGTGATTTCCAATGCACTTTTTTTTAAATTGCAATATAAACTTTCTATTTTAAACTTCTGAATGCACTTGCAACAATTTTTTTAATAGCCTTGCCATTGCTTTGGACTCCAAATAATGTCAGGCTTGCAAGTAAATTACTGGTATATGGATTACCAGGACAAAAACTGCTCCTTGGTAAATGGATTACATAAGGTCCTTGTGTAATTTACTTGTCAGAAATATCCATTCATGAAAACAGTTCAAGCATCGTACCAGTAAAAATCACATATCCTAATGATCTAAGAATGATGATCTATAAGTTGGAAAATATATATTCTTAAACTTTAGCAGAGAAGATATATATATGTAAACCCTAGAATTTATGACTTCAATATTTAAACTAGGTTACGTGAAATTCCTAACAAAACTATTAATAAATCCTGAAAACGTCCTCAGGCCTTTAACATTTCCAGTGTAGTTCATCCTCATCTAGATATGTTAGATTTTAAGAAGAGTGTGAATAAGAAAATTGGTTGGTTGGCATTGGGTTTATTTCTATTTTTATTTACTGTATTATGTTATCATAGATACACATTAAGTTTTAGAATACCTAGAAGTGAATGAAATTTCCTAATAACATTGCAGCATTTGAAGCAAGAAACAGCAAATTTGATGAAGAAGATTGAGCAACTTGAAGCTTCAAAACGGTTCAGTATCCATCCTTACATATTGTTTGTATATACTTTTAGTTTCCACTGACAACAAAAAGAATATATTGCATGTGTACTATTCATCCCTCAGGAAGCTCTTGGGAGAAGGCTTGGGTTCATGCTCCTTTGAAGAACTGCAACAGATAGAACAACAGTTGGAAAGGAGTGTAAGCAATGTTCGTGCAAGAAAGGTTAGCTAAACAAGCTCGTGAAAATTTTCAATTTTAATATTTCAATTTGATAAATATCTGAAACCCATCTTTTCATATTCAGAATCAGGTTTACAAGGATCAAATTGAGCAATTAAAAGAAAAGGTAAGTTGTTCATATTGTTGAGGTGGTTGATGTTGAATTTGTGAATCACGCCTGGCTATGTCGTTCAATTAGCCTTATTAGGGCTCATTTATTTACTTTGAATTTAGCTCTAGGTTTGGAGATTCACTTTAGAGAATGAAAGTATGACTAGGGATTGAAAAATTAATTATTGAACTAAAAAACTAAATATCTATTATACATGATTAAAAATCTAATCACAACTATTGATTGTTCAACCTTCTATGGCTGTTCCTTTGGAACTGAAACTGCAAAAAAGAGGAGAAAAACAAATCTGTAACTCTTTTCAAATTACTGTCTCTTAAAAGTCAAATTCCAACTGGGGAGAACTTGAATGGAGTCTGCATCTGATTGAAGTTGATTTTGATATCTACCATTTCTGTATGAAATTTAGATGTTTTGTCTGCATATAGTTCTGACTAATTAACATATGAACTGGTGTTATCAGCACTTTTCCTTGTTATTTTGTGTTTAAAACTTTTTGGTAAATTGTGTTTAAATTTAGTCTTGTACTATTCTGTGTTCATGATTATCTTTCTTTTAACCCAAATTGTTTTTATTTCCCATGATTTCTGCAATTTTAGAAAGAAATAAAAGAAACCACTGTTTGGATTACATTAAAGAGATGATAACAAGTGTTTTTTTTTTTTTTTTTTTTATTACAATACAGGAAAGAACCCTATATGCTGAAAATGTCAGGCTGAGTGAGCAGGTAAAATTACATTATTATTTTTTTTATCAACAAATAATTGTATTATGTGAAGCATTCTTGGATGCTTCAATTCATGTACACAAAATTTACCAAGAGGTAAAATTGGGTCTAACACTCCTAACACATCCATCTCTTTACATCACCCCTCAAACTATCTCATTTCTAAGTTTGAGGCCATTAAACATAATCGTTCAAGGCTCATTTTATCTCTTGGATACATAATGTATAGGGCATCACAACATCTTATACAAAATCAGTATATTTGCACAAAATTATGTTGTCTTTCAAAATCACTTCTAAATGACCTTGGATTCAGACTTTAACTACAGTAGTTTCTTGATTTTTTTTGGTCTTGCATTGTCCAACACCTTGTGTGTTTCTTCATCCATCTTAATCGTCCCATAGTTGCATATCCCTTTTTTTATATAGCTTTTCTTCCCCTTCCTAAGAGGGTTGGCTTGTGAATTCTCCCGGACATCTCCAATGTCATTCCTCATTTTACTTTCTATCAGAGTTTTGTATAAGTTTCTCATTTCTGTTTAATTCATTTTGTTAGACATGTTTTGCCATTGAAGGTTGCCTAGTTCTTGATTTTGCCTGATAGTCTTTGTAATAGCACCCAAATCTTCCTCTGATTATGCAGCTCTTGGCCCCTATTTCCATAACCTCCATTTCCTTAACTTCTCTGCAGTTTAGTATGCTAAAAGTTCTGCAATTTGTAGTAATCTCTTGCCAAGGAACTTAATACATATCTAATTTTTATAATTTATAATTCGACATGGATCATTTGGACATCTAATCCTTGCAACGTTGATCATAGGATTATGTTCTATGAACTTCACAAAACTCCTAGCTATGCACAGTGTAATAGTCATAAATAATCATAAGTTACCTACCCTTTTTACCATTTTAACACCTCCTACTTCCTTTGGCACTAGATGTCTTCCTACCCTAGACTATGACTATTACACTGTGCATAACCAACAAATCCTTCCCTTACTGCATTAAGTAGTGTTCTAACCCAGCATCACAGTAACTACCACATCTACACAACCTGAGCACTGGTCTACACTATCACTGAACCCTTTTGATTGTGACCATGCCATCTGATCTATATATTCTCAGTTTATGAATCTTTTATGTTATCTCAAGGATTTTAAACATGTTATAGGATTAATGCACCAACATGAGTAAGTGAACTGTGTTTTTGGATATTTATTAATGATCCACCCCGTGTCTTTTAAATCTGTCGAAGTAAATATATCAATAGTTGCTATTTTGTTTGTAAAGGTAATCTTGTTTCTTTGGTTACATATAATCGTTATTAGTGACATCCACATATATCTCCAAACTATTTTGTTTGCTATTCACTTCCATGAGATAAAGCTGGTGGAAGTGTTGTTTTGCCTTCCCATTTATTGCATTGATACCTTACATGTAAAGAACAAGTAACTTACATATTCATCATCTATCTTAGACATTGCACGTAAGTTATTACTTATCATTTATGCCTTTATTACTTTTGTTATCCTTTGTAGCATTTCTATTCATCACAACTCTCCATGTAAAGTGTTGTGCTGGTGGTGGGGTCTTGGCATTCCAGAATTTCTTAAAAACCTCATCTTCTTCCCCAATTATAGTATCTTGCATTTTTTCATAGGCTAACCTAATAGAATAACATTTTGATTCCTCTCCTTTCCATTGTCATGTGTCGTCACTATCCTTATTCAAAAATTTTCCTGCAGGTTGTTCCATCAATGTTGTTAACTAAGGTACTTTCCATTCAAACCATCCCCTCCTCCACTCGACATTCCATTCCCAAGTATCATTATTCCAACTACCTACCTCTCTAATTGTCGAGCTACACTACTGTTACAACTGTGTTGAATTTATCTTGGAGATGTTGTTGAGCACTAGTTTTAGATTTTGAGGAATGTAAAAAATTCACTCTTTCTTTTAAACACACTTTTCAATGTTAACTATAATTCATGTAGGTTTTGTTAAAGAATAAATGACACTTATTAAATAGGTGTGATTTACATACTTACACTTTCTTTAGCACTTATATGAATTTCATCTACTTAAAAAATTTGTATTGAAAAGAGGATGTTCAGTTAGACTGAAAAAATCTAACACTAACTTTCCATGCAGTATGGTATCCAACAACAGTCAGGAACAAAGGATGTGAGAGAAAATCAACCCTATGAAGAAAGCAGCCCAAGTTCAGAAGTGGAGACTGAATTGTTCATTGGACTACCTAGGTCTGGTTTAACATAAATTAATCCTTGCGTATGCTACTATGAAATAAGGAGAATCCCAACTGTAAACTATAATATCACATACTATGAGATGAATAATATTGTCGCTTGAATTTTATAATTTAATGGTTAGGGTTTAACTTTTTTATCAGCAAAAATATGTATTATTATATCATGAGATAGTAGGTATCTCAACCCTTGTACACAGAATATTCATCATGTATTACAATATCAGTCCCTTACAATCTCAAAGAATTTCCGTACTAAGATAGTTGTTTGCAAAAGAGATTAATACCCATACAATTAATTACGTAACTTGAGCAAGGCATTAATAAGTTCTTGAGCACTCATACCCACCACAATATATAATCATTTAAAAATTCTTTGACACCAACTCACTTAGCAGTATATCTATCACCAAAATTGTTTAGAATCAATGAATAGTGTTAGATCATTTTTTGTCTGGTGTTTGAATTTCTCAGACGAATTATCCTCCCAGCCTAACACCTCTACATAGATACATTGTGCTCCACATCTTAAGTTGCCTTTACTGTTGTCTTCCTTGTTTATAATTGTGAATTCCTTCATCCCCACTTGGGTCAAGAATGGAATGTATTGCCTACTCCCACCTACAAATTTAGAATTTACCTCTTGGTTATGCAGGCTCAGTATGGTTACCTCACAAATATTAAAGACTTCCAACAATTTATAGTTTATGGGTGACTAGATCTGCACCTTTTCTGTGCACCCATTTCATATCAATCATTAAGATAAACTTCATATTTCCCTTGCACATCAAAATTTATCTGCTCCTACTTGGATGACCACACATATTGGTTATACAATCCAACAGAACAAATAAGAATTGGTACCTTCTATAAGCTTAAAGAGCAGAACTATGAATATGAGGTTTCTCTATCACATACTGCAACCCGTTCCATTTTCAAAATCTATTCCTCTATGTTTATGATGACCTATATTAATACATACACTTGGACATAGACACAGACACGATATAAATATAAATAAGAAAATGTAGCTTTACTATAGTTACAATGCAATTAAGTCCATAATTTTAATTGTGCCCTGCTAATACTTTCAATTGTTTTCATTATATAAACTTCTATCTTCTCATCATTTCACTCCCTTCGTCATTTCTATCCTTATATATTCACTACAAGAAAAAAAACTATTTAGAGACTAATATTTAACTACCAAATGAAGTAATTGTTAACTGTGATCAAAATAGTCATCCAATAAAATTTTAGTTGCTAAATAATTATAAAATAGAAGTAATGATTGAATTTAGGAACCAATTAAGTCAAATAATTAATATCTAAAATTAGATACTAAAGTTTTAATGACCTATGTCATTAGATTTATTTTAAATTGGTATATAATTAAGTTAGAGACTAATTTAGAATCTAAATAATATAAGTGACTAAAATCTTGGTAGCTAATGTTAGATACCAATTATTTGACTTAATTGGTCACTAAATTCAATAATTATTTCTATTTTGTAGTTATTTAGTAACAAAAATTTAATTTGGTGACTATTTTGATCATAATTAATAACTCTTTTATTTGGTAGCTAAAAATTTGTCTTTATTTTTCTTGTAGTGATTGCTTTCCAGTTGAGGTTTCTCTAGATTTCATTCATAATTATTACTTATCCATTTACTAGCTTTGTCAATTCTTAAATTCTTAAGTTTTATATTGGCATATACTTTAAGGAATTTGTGCAGTCCACTTCACCTATCATCTCAAAAATTAATTTTGATCCTCTCTTTAGGTTTTAGTTAATCCGTGCCTTCCTCATTTCTGACCTTTATTAGTTATTATGGTATGTAGAAGAAATAGGGGCGTGCAAGAACTATGAAATTACCAAACAGATTATTGGATTGGTTATCTAAACTAAAATACCCTTTTGTTGATAAAAGTGAGAATTTTTTGAACTTTTAAGATGTTGAATAAAATAAGAGTGGCAATAGATACATTCTCCTATATATCACGTAGACAAAAACGAATTTTACGGGCAGATTAAGTTGACCAGAAATTTTGAGTGACATGAATTTGATTTTTACTCTTTCCAAACCAAAATTTATGTGATAGTATCGGATCATCATGCTTTTTTTAAATGACACAATTTAAATTTGTTTACAAGCATAATATATTTATCATACTTATGGCATACGATAACTAATATATCCATATATAAATAAATAATATTAGGAATATTTTAAGCCATATACAAAATATATTTGTGTATAAATGTGTGCAACAAACATACTATTTTATATAGTATAAATAGATAATAGTAACCAAACTCAGACAAAATCTTACTCCTACACTCATATAAGAGCGCATCACATGTTAACTTTTGACTAAAATATATTTGGGTGCTTTAATCCGGATATCAAGCAAAAGGAAATATACACTAAAATCTTTTGACTAGATGAAACATAAAAGAGAAATGCTACTATCTTTCAAACACCTCCAAAATATTCAAACTAACAAGTGACATACTTAACGATATTAGGCATTCATATTTGGTGTCGTGTGCTGATAGGATCTGTTATGCTTGGAGTGATGATATCAGACGTTGACTCTTCTTAATTAGATTTCTCCAAGACCCAAATTTAGACTTCAATATGTCTCTACACAATCCATTCTTGACTCTTGAAAATCTTCATTTTCGTTTAGTCAAGAGAGTATTATTGATTAAGTTCAAACCCTTTACTTTTAGAGCATCTTTTTTTAGATTAATTTCCATTTTATCCCGATTACTTGTCCTTCTTTTATTGTTCCATTTTTATAAGAAATCTCTTTAAATTAGTCAAACTCCTAACAAATTTGGCAATTTGAAAAAAGACGAAGGAAAAGGGAAAAGGTGAACATAATGTATGATTGAATCATAAATACAATTAAAATTAAAGTATATTTTGTAATTATATATATATATATATATATATATATATATATATATTAAAGTAATATCATCATAAATCTATCTCGTTATAAAATGTTATAGGTTAAATTAAAACGTTTTATAATGGTTGATAGCGTTGTACTTTCTAAGAATAGATAATAAAATTGCATGAGGTATAATAAAAATTCAATCTTAAATCAGACTGGTGGGCAAAGGTTCAAAAGTTGATACAAAATGGGTGAGGCTAGTGGGACCTGCAATTTCATAATCCACAACTATTTCTTAAAATTATTCTTAATCAAATTTCACGAAGATTGATCACCTCTAAAGAATAGTTAATTGTATTTTGTGTTCTTGCGGCTTGCTTTTTACACTTTCCGACCGAATAGCTACATTTATAGTGTTATATAATCAAATTTCACTTCATTAACACTGTGTTTATTTGAGGTGATTTCCTGTTTATGGAGACTGATTTGCGGGATGCAAATGCGTTTTGTTTTAATCATTTGCGAAGAAAAGGAGACGAAGAAATGTGGAAGAGAATGCGCGAGGTTTCTCGGAATAGTGAAGAGATTTTTGAAAAAAAAAAACACGTCAGTATTCTTAAATAACAAATATAACCTTACTTTTACCTTGTTTTGATGATAATTTGGTAACCATGATAGAAGGAAAGACCGTAGTTCAATAGTGGTGTTGTAAAATCTTTAGAAACTTTGGAGCTGCACGATAAGCCTATATATAAAAAAACATGCGATTATGGAATGTGCATAATCGATTACCATAAAAAAAAAAAAAAAAACCTCATAATCGATTATAATACCTTACGTAATCAATTATGTGGATTTTCTATTTTTTTTTTAACGTTTGGTTTATTCATATATTTTGTTTTCCGTTTCAAATTTTCATTGTGAGCATTGCTGTAGAGACATTTCTGCTAATTGCAGGTTCAAATATACCAATTGCAGAGACACTTGAATAGACATCTTAATAAATGAAGTTTTTGACATTAATTTTAATTTATTTATATAAATAAATTTGATACATATAAAATTTTAGGAAAAATGGAATGATAAAGGGGAGAGAAGAATAATAAGAATTATGATTTATTTTATTTAAGAAATTATTAATGTAAGATTTTAAACAAATTAAAAATTAGTATTAAATTTTGAATTTCATTTTGTTAGTCTTATTTTGAATGAGTTATGAATTTTATTTGTTTAGTATTTTTAATTTTTGTAGGAATTTTTTATTTAGTATTTATATTGATTTAAGAATATGATTAATTAAATAATTTTATTACGTTAGGATATTTATTTATTTAGGACTTTTGAAAACTTTATGGTTTTAATTTATTTATGATTTAAATTTATTTACTATTTTATTTAATCAATAAATTAACTTATTTAGTATTTTCATTTAATTAGGATTTTCAAGAAATTAATTACAGTTTTTAATAAGTTAGGAAAATTATTTATTTAGTAATTCTTCTTTTCTAAGAACTCATTTTATTTAGTATTAATATATATTTAGGTTATTTATTCGTAATATAATTATAAAATAATTGATAATAAAATTATAAAATAAAAATAAAAGTAATAATAATAAATTAAAAAATTGTAATAATAATCAAAGTAAATTTATAAAATAATAATATTAACAATAATAGTTTAATTTTTATTTTTTTAAATAATTGTTAAGCTTATAATTTCATCAATTAAAAAAACTAATAATTCATTTATCATACATAACAAATTAATCATATTTTATTTTAATTATTTTTAACTACAAAGATAAATTTGTCATATTATAATTTTATCAATTAAAAAAATTAAAATGTTAATTATACCTATTAAATCACTCACAAACTTTCATAAACTTTATTCTCAAATTCTTTCATTTTCATATCTATCTCTTCATCCCAACATCCTCAGATTCCACACACTTTCTTTTTAAATCTACTCAAATTCATCCTTTCAAATCCATCTACTCAAATAAACAAAACATAAATTTTATTTTTAAATTATTAGGATCCAAATAAATGTTTATCTTTAGTCACCTGAATCAAATGGAAATAATTGAAGATAACCAGAACCCTCTAAAAAGACAGTAATATTATTTTATTTTATTAGAGAGAGAAAGTATAAAAATAAAATCTACCCCACTTCATTGTCAAATATTTTAAAATTTGTATAATACCCACATGAATCCAAAATTTGACAACAGCAAAAGTATTAAGCAAGAGATTGTGTATATGTAGTGCAAGTACTGAAAACATATTTCTTTTAATATACATTATCCTATTGATTCTAATTTATTAGGAACTTTAAAATCTTGAAAAATAATCATTAAATAAGATATAAAACTCCACAATTTTTTATAATTTCTAAAAATATCAGTCAATAAAAAAACATTTGAAAAGGTTTGTAACTGTCATAGTAGTTACCCAATTGTTAAAATGTTTATGGCAAATGAAAGTTATCTCATTTGAAAACTAGGACATGCCACAGACCTCAACTAACATGAACTGGATTCAACATTTGAGTTAACCAAAGTACATTGGCAAATGTACTCCTCCTCTATGAATTGAAGGAGGAGAACAGAATTCTGAGAACAGCATCCTTTGTGGGAAGTGAAGGTATGGCTCCTCTCCTTGTCACTGTGACAGCACCACAAGCATTTGCAAAATCAAGAGCCTCCCTCAATCTTCTCTCATCCTAAAAGTGGCAGAAGGAACACAGCTTCAATTTCTCAACATACCACATGGATCATGAGTTATAACTTGAATTTTAAAAAGGTTGTAGACAATGTTTACATCCAATGAAACATTTTTACACTGAATATTCCCCAACCATAAGCTTGTTAAGCGGATCAATGTTCTTAATTACTGAGGAAAAACTCAAGTTGCATATGGACTATTGATAAGAACAAAAATTGTACATATAAGTGAAGGATAGTCCTAAAATCATAAGGGTCCTTTCTTTTTATACCCCAACAGTATCAGTTTACACATCATTACAGATCCGAAATCTTATCTCCAACAATAGTTCTTTTAGGGTTTGTTATCAAATGTAAAACTAGTTTTGATACGAGAACTAGGTTCTTAACATCAAAAACATTATTTTTATTGGAGATGGTCTTAGGTTTTCATGCATGCCTTATGAATCTCAAGAAATCAGGTTAACTAAAAGAGGGGTGGAAATGTGATCACATGTGATGCAAGTAACTGAATAGGAAGTAGTATTTGTGACCTTATAGATGTGATTGTGTGCAGCCACAATGCTCAATAGTCCTGCTACAAAGGAATCACCTGCTCCAGTTGTATCAACTGCTTCCACCTCAAAACCACCAACCCATCCTTTAAATTCCTGAGCGACAAAGAGGAAAATCTACATGATTAAACACAATCAACCCATTTTGGCTTAGCAAATAGAGAGGGGTTTCGTTTAATGTATTTAGTACAAAATGTGTACCCCACAAATACATTTGTGACTTAGTCCTCAACGACATTTATCAGTAGGAAAACATTGTGGTTGCAAAAATAAATAGAATAGAGAGATCATGCAAGTTCTTGTTTATGGATCAAAACCTTGGTGTAGTATCTACAGCCTCGTTCTCCTTCAGTGACAACCAGAAGTTTGAGATTGTAGTGGTGCAGCTTCTTCATGATCACTTTGTCATCATAAGGATCATCACCTTCGGTCAAGAATCGAATTTCATCCACACTTACCTGTACTTCATAACAGACAGAGTGTAGATTATTAGAGTTTATACTCATTTTCATTGACAAAAAAATAGTATCAATCAAGTATAGAGAGACCAAATAGGTTCTTCAATATCAGTTTTTGAGATCAAATGATGCCCTTTTGGAGGGCAATTTTATCTCAAAATAACATTGAAGGAACATTTTGAAATACTTTTATGTATCTTAAGAAAACTCACACACAAACAAAACATATATGTACCTTAATAATGTCGGCATAGTTCCAGATACTCATGATGCCCTGTCTAGCAGCCTCCTTTGATGGCCATAGTGGCAATGCCAAATTTGGGGAATAGGAAAGGATACAGCCAGACACTTTGGCAACATTCATTGCTGCAAGGTGAGCTGATCTACAAGGCTCCTTAATCAAACTGACTGAACCATAATGAAATATTGTGGCCTGCAAGCAAAATATACTTAAGATCTACGTTTTGCAACATAAATTGCAGCATTTTTTTAAGATCTCATGTTGACTAATATGATTAATGTAGTGTTTGTAAGTAGAGAAGGAACTAGTTTTTAAGCCTCAATACAAATTCTATGATGATATCAAAGTATGTCTTATAGATTGTTTTAAGTCTATCAGGTTAAAAGTGGTGTATATAATTAAGGTACAACTTTGATTTTGAAAAATTGAGTTAAGCCTAAATCAATCCATATTTGAAAACTTTGAAAGTATAATTTCAACCATTATTTATTAAAGATGAAATGAAAAAGGGTGGATTTCTATGCATGGTTTATATTACCTTCTTTATGAGGCTTAAATCAAGCTCTTCAGGACGAAGGAGCATATCAGCGCTTGGATTTTTGTAAAACATGAATTCAGGTTCTCCATTGCTCTTAAGAGCATAAAATGCCAATGCTGTCCTTGCATCATCATCAAAGAGTAGGCCCGAATTGTCAACACCATTTTGTTTCAGAATATCAGATAACATATGGCCAAATTCATCATTTCCCACCTTCCTTGCAAATATTAGAGACACTGTGGTCAGAAAAGTGGACACGGATAGATTAAAAAGAAAGAAAGATTCACATCTAAAGACTTTGCACATTAAATTTTGTTTCAGTAAAGATAAAATTGTGGATCTCAAAAAATGCACAATCCAAAGCAGTAGCACCCGAAATTGATATGAAACAAAAATTTTGAAAGAATACTCTAGTTTATATTCCAAATTGCATTGCTCTTGAATTATCAGGGCGATCAAAAACTATGAAACAAGAAACTGTTATACTTCAGAAGCTAATCGTTATCAAGAAAACATATCCTTATGTATACACATAGATATTCAGAAGTAATTGTAGTAATTATAAAGAAAATACAATGAGTTTCTTTATAAACTAAAATCCACTTATATACCTTGACTTTCTTAAGAAGTTTAAAGAAAATAAATTCTATAAAATTAATGTCATGAGTTTTGATGATTTTAACTTGTCTAAAAAACCTATTTCATTTTACCTTTTCGTTTCTATTTTTTTAAAGTGTTTATTAAAGGTTGTTCAAACATTCATTGTTTCATACAAATGAAGCAAATTCAGCTGAAAGTGCAAACATAAGGTTTAGCATATAGAATTCTTGCAGAATAAAAGCAACAACAAGAATATGGGAACGAAATGAGTGTGAAAATATATATTGAGCACATTGCTAATATAGTATTAGAGAATTTCACCTTGCCAATAAAAGCTGTTGAACCTCCTAATCTAGAAATTCCAACTGCAACATTGGCAGTACCCCCAGAAGGGAATTTCTGATATGCTGCTGCATCTGCAAGGGATACTCGTGACACCGTTGGGACCAAATTGATCATCATCTCCCCAAAGCAAACAACCACAGGCCCTTTATAATTCTGTCTTCTCCGATGTTTGGATGAACCTACAAATAACAAGTACAACTCATTACTTGTGATCAAACTGCACAGAATCGTGTAGAGCATTGGCACTTAATGTTGTTTAACTTCAATCAATTTAGCATCAACTCCCTCCCATGTCATGTTAAAAGAAAAATGAATCCTAAAATAAGTATATATGATTTGAAATTTTTAATATAATGTTAAGTACTTATTCCAGTTAAACCCAAAGAATAATAACGTTGAGTAGTAGAAACTTTGAATGAATGATAAGATTAATTTTGTAAATTATGATTCTCTTCCATCTATTTGTTAGTTTTTTTTTTTTTTAATTTGTGTAAAAAAGAAAAAACTAGAATGGCACTTGTTATGAAACAGATGGGGTGGTAAATTTTCTAGAAGACAAAATTTTCCTTGGTTTGACACCTGATAAGTCATCTAAATTTCAAAATTTTCATACAGAACAATGTTTGAAAAATTGGGGTATTATATGTTGATGGCAAATAGAAAAGCAGGTGGAAATCAATTCACTTAGAAGTTAAAGTGGGCCAGATCATCTAAAGGATTTGTTTGTGGACTAGTCATCAATTCTTAAACATGGTTAATTGAGTGTTAAATATTGTTAAACATCAATTATTTTCATTGGGCCATTGTGTCTGCCTTTGTTACAAGCTGTGACAAGTACTTTGGCCCTCTGGAATTGCATTGAATTTGTGAGTCTCAGGTTAAACCAAATTGTTGAAAACACAGTTTGGTTAGAACAGAAAATGAAAAAAAATTGTTTCTAATCTAACTTCACATCTACTATCAGTGACTGCTCCTTCAAAACTTGTTTTACTTGCCTCATGTAAATCAATAACAATATTTTTTTGAGCGTGATTCTTATTCCACAATTAGAGAATAATTTTTACTTTAAGAGATGAAAGCATCATCAACATCTCTTAACAAACTTTTTATTATATGCATATCGATATGCTTATCTAGCAATCGTGTTTGGTAACCCAATATAGTGTATTGTAATATCATTTCATGATTCGATCAGGAATTCAATGAATTTTGTACATGTCATTTCATGAAGAACTACACCAAACTGAAAAACTTAAACCATTACAATACACCCTCGTTACTTTCATAAACAACTTAATTAATAAAAAAAAAAAATCTTTTGACAATACTAACCATACGACAACCTACTCTTAAAATATTATAGTTATTATAAAAATAAACTTTTATATTTATAAGAAAAATGAAAAAATAAGGATAAAATAATAATTGTCATAGTTGTAAGAATTTATTAAGTATTAAAATATCATGATTTTCAATAAAAGAATTTTTCTAAGATTTAGAAAAATCTAACTAGAGCATTCTTTGAATGTGTTTAGGCCAAAATGTTGAGGGCTTTTACTTCTTGTTTTAAATATGGAACATATTAATTTCGCATATAGTGGAATCCATTGATGGAATCTTATTGATATTCAAGCTAGATATCTTGCAAATCAACGAAAACAAATAAGATGGTAATATGAATGAAATTAGAGAGGAAAAAAAAAAAAAAGGGGGAAAATGAATACCAGAAGAGGAACTTCTAGCAAGCTTGAAGCTTCCCCTGCGGGACCGATCGAGGGTCACCGGGAAGCAACAGCCTGTCATGTTGGGTTTTGCGGAAACCCTTTGGAAAGTTATGAGCAATTCAGCATGGACATGATCCTGGATGTTTCATAGTTACGCATCATTGAGGTTCATCATTTCAAACGTTCAAATTAACGAAGAGTCAAGGAAAAAGGGCAGGCATGCATGCCAGTTGTTTCTATTTTTCACCTTTTATCCGATTTTGTTGGAAATTTCTAAATATTTGTCTCAAAATTTGATTTTTTTTTTTTTATTTGTTTCGTTGATTTTCATTTGCTCGTGGCGTTGCTAATCTAATAATCAAAAGAATAGTTTGATTTAGATTTTAGAACCTATTATTTTCAAAATTCCTTGAGTTAAGGATGGTAGCTATGCCATGCAAACTTTTTTGACTTAAATTTATTTTCTGTTGGTTGACCGTATTTTGTTTGGTGTTATTTTGTAATTGTGATGATCACATGTCTATGAACTTAGAAAGTCGTATTTGATAGATGTAATTTTTAATATATGATTTTACTTTTTTTCATTAGATTTTATTATTGTCTTTTAAATTAGTTTGTGTTAACTATGTGTTGGACATATATCAGTGTATCATTTGTTTTTAATAGTTTAGGGTTTAGGGTCTCAAAATGAATTTATATATTTTGAGTCATCAACACTTTTTAATATTGAATTTTTGTAAGAATGAGATATTGTTTTCAATTTGTAATATTATAAGAGATTAAATCAGATGAAGTAGTAAGGTATACAATATAATGTCTTTCCTTCTATATTTATTAGTAATAATCAAGTGTATTTCCAAGTTATTAAAAAAAAAAATATGAAAGGAAACTTTTATGACTTTTCGAGTTATGACTTTATTCACTTAAAAGTCTATAAAAAGTATTGGAAGAACATATATAACAATGTAATCAACAAATGTATTATATATTCCAACACCTTTATATTAAATCTTTAATGTCAGTCTCTCCTTAATTGAGTACTACTATATCTTTTATCAATCAAGGTGTTGATTATACTATAACAAACGACCTATGATCATCGAAGTCCTATCGCTTTTAATTTTTATATACTTATATAGTTTCTTTGAGAGTTTCTTTTTGACTAAGTTCTTACTTTTAATTAGTTTGTTTGGATCACATTACATTTATGTAACAATTTTATTTAGTTTTTACCGTATATTATAAAGTTGCATATATTGATGGATGTCATTAAAAATTAAAAACTCCTTTGCTATTCAATAAGATTGGTATTATGTTAATTTTTCAATTATTAATAGATATAAAATGTATTTGTTTTTAAATCAAATAATATTAACAATAGTGATAGAAATAACAAGTTGTGATCTAACATCAAAATTTATATTAATTTTTTAAATTTTGTAGTAGATTTTAAAATATTTTAATAAATAAAAATTTGACCAAAATTGCAACAAACATTGATTACACTTAACATATGATCAATATTCTTGTGACTAATATTTAAAAACATTCAAAAAAATAAATAATTAAAAAAATGAGTCTAAATTAAATATTAATTAAATTGTGAAGAAATAGGAAAAGAATAAGGAGAATTGAATTGTGTTTTAAAAATTTTGACAATATTCTGTAAATATCGTATTAAAGAATAGGACATTCATAACAATATATATATATATA
>Ga0209489_106953_pt1 | contig 17487 bp, 12 predicted proteins | sample SiratrowhiteBW_FD_187527 | JGI IMG/M metagenome (GOLD analysis project Ga0209489, IMG submission 187527) | Root nodule microbial communities of legume samples collected from California, USA - Siratro white BW (SPAdes) (version 2) | ecosystem: Host-associated > Plants > Roots > Nodule | place...
TATATATATATTTTTTTTTTTTTACAAAGTATATGTCCGTGTTTGTTTCTTGGTGAATGGCGGTATTGATTCGAGTTTGCTTTTGGTGTTTATTGCGTGTATATTTTTTGTTCAATAGTCATTATGTTAGTTTTTCTGTGTCATGTATTTATGCAGGTAATTATGTTTTGGCTGATTTAGGGAGTGGGACTACTTTGTCCGTTTTGTACTTTAACGTGGTGTTGTAATTATTTCAATTATATGTAGTGTATGGTTACATGAGAACTTGTTCCTGTGCCATGCTTTCACTTTTTGGTGTTGCTGCTGTTTCTTAATATATACTTTCATCACTTTGCGTCAACTTGAAATGTAACTTTGTTTTCTGTTTTTGTTTTTTTCGTTGTACTGTAGCTTACTGAAGAGTTGTCAAAGGTTGAGGGGAAGCTGAAGTTAACAGAATCTCTTCTAGAAAGCAAAGTATTACTTAAACCCTCTATCAACCTTAGTGAGGACTTAATTTTTGAGGTTACATTATGTGTTTACTAAACTAGATATTTCTTGCAGAATCTTGAAATAAAGAAAATCAATGATGACAAGAAAGCATCGATGGCAGCTCAGTTTGCTGCTGAAGCCACTCTTCGGAGGGTCCATGCTGCTCAAAAGGATGATGACATGCCTCCTATAGAAGCCATTCTTGCTCCTCTAGAAGCTGAACTTAAGCTTGCGCGGCAAGAGGTATTATTAAGTTGTTCTTCTACTTTGGATGTGATTCCCGTGAGAAGAAACCGATGAAGGTGACTGAAGTTGGCCTGCCATCGGTGATTTATTTCATTATTTTCTTCAACTTGTTCCTTGCAGATTGCCAAACTTCAAGACGATAACAAAGCTTTAGATCGTCTTACCAAATCTAAAGAAGCAGCACTTCTTGAAGCTGAGAAGACTGTTCAGATTGCCTTGGCTAAGGCCTCCATGGTGGATGATCTCCAAAATAAAAATCAAGAGCTAATTAAACAGATCGAGATTTGTCAGGTATTTGCATTTTTGTACAGTGTTTCTTCTCCAATTATGCCATCAGTAATAATTTAATCTCTTATATTTGGTGTCATCATATATCTCTCCCAGGAAGAAAATAAAATTTTGGACAAAATGCATAGACTGAAGGTGGCAGAGGTTGAAAAGCTTACCCAAACCGTGAGGGAACTAGAAGAGGCTGTACTTGCTGGTGGTGCGGCTGCCAATGCTGTGAGAGATTATCAGCGGAAAGTTCAAGAAATGAATGTAATGAGTTAAATATATTAACTCTTCTAATTTGTTTACTCAATCATAACTTAAAGCATGCTAATTGCTGCATATGCTTGTTTTGACACTATATAGGAAGAAAGAAAAACACTTGATCGGGAGTTAGCTCGTGCCAAGGTAACAGCAAACAGAGTAGCTGTAGTTGTCGCTAATGAATGGAAGGATGCTAATGACAAAGTGATGCCCGTAAAACAATGGCTTGAAGAACGACGATTCTTGCAGGTGAATATTATTTCTGATTCCTTTTGATTTAAGTTTTTTTCTTTAAATAAAAAAGAGCTAAAATCTTCCTGAATTTTGTTTCCCTTCAATACGGTTTCAACTCTTTTTACCAAACTACATTCTTATAGGGAGAGATGCAGCAACTTCGTGACAAGCTTGCTATAACTGAGCGCACTGCAAAGTCTGAAGCACAGTTAAAAGTAATAATCTGGTTTTACAGCCCCCATGTATTAGCTTAGGAGATTACTTCTGCCGTTACTCAAGGTAAACCTTTTACAATTTCAGGAAAAATATCAATTAAGGCTTAAAGTGCTACAGGAGAGTTTGAGAGAAACTTCTAACAGTATTAATCGCGGCACCTCAGAGGGAAGATGTATTAGCAATGGGCCTTCCCGACGTCAATCCCTTGGTGGAGCTGATAACATCTCTAAACTAACATCTAATGGGTTTCTGAAAAGATCACCATCCATTCAACTTAGGTCTTCTGTATCTTCAAGCACAGTTTTGAAGCATGCTAAAGGCACATCTAAATCATTTGATGGTGGCACAAGGTCATTAGAAAGGAGTAAAATTCTTCTAAATGGAAAACCTCCAAGTTATTCATTCAACCAGTCTTCTGAAGGAACCAAAGACAGGGAAGAAAATGATAATTGGAAAGGAAATTCAGATGATAAGCCAAATGACTTCCCAACAGTCGATACGGAGGATACTGTTTCTGGGGTTTTGTATGATTTGCTGCAGAAAGAGGTCTTAGCCTTGAGGAAAGCTGGTCATGAGAAAGATCAAAGCCTAAAAGATAAAGATGATGCCATTGAAGTTAGTAATTATTTGTTTTTGGATATTAATATAAGATTTGTAGTTGATAATTATAATCTTAGCTAATAGTTGCAATGGTATTATTTGTCAGATGCTAGCAAAGAAAGTAGATACACTGACCAAAGCCATGGAAGTTGAGGCTAAGAAGATGAGAAGAGAAGTAGCGGCCATGGAGAAGGAGGTAGCTGCAATGCGTGTGGAGAAAGAACAAGAGAGCAGAGCAAAGCGTTTCAGCAATGTAAAGGGCCCTGTGAACAGTGCTCAGCATCAGCTTGTTTCTGGAAGGTACTACCTTTTTTCTCCCTTCTGTTTTTTGATTTGCCAGATTTTAGGTTACTGCATTTGCTTTTTTTACAGTAACTGAATATCTTCTGAACTCCACTACCTAATAGATAATTTTGTTGTCACCATGGGCCCCTTTTATGGTAACTGAACAATGTCTAGGCATTTTTACAAATGCAACCCAAGTGATTTGGGTTGAAAAGCTTTACATCGATTTTCTGAGAAAGGAAGAACAGTGTTATTGATCATAACTTATATTTTGTATCTCGTTGCATATGTTGTGATGCATCCTTTACATTGCCTTGGCATTATTTACTTAAAAGATCTATAAGACTTTGTTTCAGGTCTTCTTTAAATACACGCCATTTTTAGAATATTTCTCTATATTATCCTCTTATATGTTTGCCTTGTTTTCATTTCTTAAACTACGTTATTATGTAATTGTCAAAATCCACGTAGGTATAGGATTTATTTTGTTGATTTTTTGTCAACAATTCTTCAACTTGCAGAAACTCCTGAATTTGGTGATTAAATTTTCAAATTGTACATGTTTGGCTTTATGATTTCCCCATTACCTTGGGTGACTGATTGGGAATTTTACATTTGCACAGAAATGTGTCACGTGGAGGATTAACACGCAGCACCCAATGACAATGTCTCCTGAAAAGGCACTAAGGATTGATCTTTCATAGCATCATTCTTCTACCCTTCTCTGTTTATTTTTACTTTTGTCTTTTCCCCCCAATTGATTATAAGATTGTAACGCATTCCGACGACCATTGTTTATGTTATTGGCCATGGATTGATGGTGAGAAGAGAGTTTGAGAATCGGTATGCGTCTGACATAGAGTCTTGTATTTCCTGCTTAGAGAGAGATCGGCTAAGAAGCCAGGCAAAGGAAGAAAATTAACTTGGAGCTAACCTTCAGCTTTTCTTTGAGTGGCTGTGTGGTTGTATAGGTAGCTTTATAAACCCCCTTTCTCCTTTTTGCAGTTGATATTTGTAATACGCAGATAGTGTGATTGTGCCCTCTCATCTCAGGTTTGTTAATATCTTTGTAATCAGATCAAGATCTAAGCTTATTTGGTTGTGTTATACATTAATAGTTTCAAGTTGATTATAAGTTCATGTTTGTGTGAAGCACCAAGTGCTGCCTTTTATTTTCTCTGTTAAAATTTGGTAACCCGTACCGATTGTACTTACCACCCCTCTTATCACCAAGGATGAACTACGACATTCCTCTTTATAACAAGATCTTCTATTTTGAAAATTCTCCTCTTTGAGATCAAAATATTATATTTTATCTTCATAATAGTACTTGGATCAAATCACTCAATTAGTAATGATTTATTTAAATTTGATATTGCCTTTAAAATCCACCTAGTCCAACTCTTTTAGCATCCTTAATTGCTATATAGGCATTTTATGTGGCGCCATTTCTTGTATATATCCAATTGAAATTAGTTACTAAAAGAAATTTGAGACTAAAAAAAACTTAATTCCAAAATTTGGGATCTCCTTTCTTCTATAATGTTTAAAGAATACCAGAGGGAATGGCAAAAAGTTAAGAGAAAAGGTTTGGTCTACTGAAATTTGACCATGGTAGAAAAAAGATGAAGATATGATTCTTTCCTTGTTATGGAGCATTTAAAGCAAACAAGGAAATCAATATTTTTTACCTTTTCAAGTCACCATAGCATTTCTGTATGTGATGTTTTCTAAATACCATTTTTGTGCGTTTGAAATTCCCGAATTTATCAATCATTATTTCAAATATGATTGATTCATACCAATGTGATGTCAGGAAAAAAGTGTTTAGAAGAGTGAAAAAATAAATTGGCTGAAATGTAAAATATCACATGATTAAAATTCCATCCAAAAAAATTATTCAACCACATAATTTGGTAGTGGTTTCTTTTGTGCCTAGAGCCCACCCTAACATCGAAAGGTTGCCCCCTCTGAGCTCGAGGATATAAGAACCGACTGAAGTGAAAGAAATTCAAAAGCAATTATTAGCACTTCGTATCTGCAAAAGACCCATATCAGTAATAATATAAAAGAAATCAATCACTTGTAATTAGGGGAATTAGTAAGGAATTGGAAGAAAGATTTAAAAGAAAATAAACTCTCAAGTTTTAGTAGTTAGTTCCCTATCGCTGTTATATGATCCACCATGTTTCCTTAACAAATGAAGTAGTGTTAAAAATTCTGCCTTTATGGCACTATTATTTATCACTAGATAAGGAAGGAAATAACCAACATAATTTACATGGATATTCAGGGCAAAATATCAAGATTTCAGACTTCACCCCGCCTCCAAAGATTTAAGTGCAAACCAATGAATAGAAAAATTGATATGTCATGTATCGGCCATACAAATGCAAAAAAGTACAACTGAGGACAAAACAGATAAAATTAGTCCTCCAATTGATGACAATTATACTCTGCAATGCTTTCACCAACCACAGCAAAACCAAAAAATTGTTGAGCTATAGAGAAACAGTTCGTCTGTATAGTACTTCGTCATCACTCTCAGCTTCCTCATCTGAGATTATGTCATTCCCTGGTAGCTCCAATTTCCCTCCCATACAGAATCTGGGACCTACACTTTCAGTTTCAATGTAATGACCCTGCAACCTCTCTTCAAACCTCTGGTCACTGCAATTCAACATCCAATTCAACGAACACCTTATCCCCTTACTCTTGAGCCTCTGGTATCTGGGTTTGATCCTAGACTCCAAACTATAAGTAAAGTACTCCGGGAATTCCACAAGCTCTTGCAAGGGCCTCCCCATCTCACTCTTGAAGAAGTAAAAGCTGTTTTTCATCAGCTCAACTCTCAATGCCACCAACTGAGGACACTTGATCACCATTTTAGCCACATCCTCCACTGTTATAGTCCTTCCAAGGAGAAACTCAACGGGCTTCATAATCACATGCTGGTTGAGGCTAACTACCTGTGGCATGTTCTCCACCACTCGTGCAAACCCTTCAGGATCAACCTTAAGCTTCAAACTGAAAAAGTACTGCTGCGTGGACAACTTAGCCTTGAGAGGCAGCCCAAGAATCTGCGGATATTGAGCAATAACCGAAGCCAAACACTCCCTTTGAACACCAAAACTAATCAAACACTCCACATTTGGTTTCACAGTTTCCTCAAGATCATAGCCAAGAACATAAGCTCTATTCTCCAACATCCTAGCCAGAACCTTCTTCGGCAGCCCCAAACCGACCAAATAATCAATCATGGGCTTTATCACAGTCCCAACTCTCATCCCTAATAAATAAGGATACTGAGTAACCATTGGACCAATATCCCTAGGGTTCACACCAATACTAACAAGATAAGCCACTGAAGTGCTCATAGTACCTTCAAGCTTGAACCCAAGAAGTTCAGGGTACTTTTGCAACACATACCCAATATCATCTTTCTCCACATCAAGGCCCCTGAGGAACTTAACAACAGGAACAAGCTCAACAATGACACTAGCATGCAACACCTGCGGGTAATTCTTTATGAATCCCCCAAGCTTGGGCCTTGCAATCCCAATTTTCTCTAAGTACCCCAACACGGGGATCATGTTTTTTCTGACACTGCAACCTAACATCAAAGGGTAATTGTTGATATCGTCAACAGTTAGACCTAATTTTTGAAGAAATTCGACGCGCTCGCGCATGACGTCGACTGTGGATGGAAGTTCGAGGTCGTGTAACTCGTCGGGCATGATTCCCAAACCCTTGAGGTAGTCGAAGATGATTACTCGCGAAACGAGCTTCTCCTTGCGACCTTGGATCACTCCCCATGTTACCGATGGCATCTCGTATTCGGGGAGTTTGGATGATTGGGTTCCGTAATAAACCCTAAGGGTTTTGGGGATTTTGGAAATAGGGTTAAATGCATTGGCGTGGTGAGCAAGTAGTTCAGAAACGTTTAGGGTTGATAACAAATTCAGTAGCTTTCTTCTTGTCACCATTGATTGAGGTCTCAGTCTGTGGAACAGAAGTGAAGCTCAAACAAACACTACAATGGTGGTCTCGTTGCGTTGCATTGCGTTTCAAAGCTGGAGACACCGAGCGTATAAAATGGGCTTGGAGGCCCGTTCTCTTGGGCCTGACCCAACTACGGCGGGCCCTTTCGTTTTCATTTCTATTTTTGGACAAATATTCTTCCTGCACCTTAATAGCTGCTTCCTGCACCCTAATAAAAGTTTTTAATTCCAACTTTGCCCTTTACAAATCCGGTTCTCAATTTGATTTCGTAATGACAACCGGATGACACCTCATCCGGTTGTCATATTTAAAACATTTGACACCCGGATGACCAGTCCATCCGGTTCTCACGCCTGAAATCGGAGAACTTCTCCCTTCGCCGTCGACAATGCACCAAATCTCAAATTAACTATTCTAATTAGTAATTGAACTTACTAATTGCTAATAAATGACATAAATTATTTACTTGAACGATTGAAGAAAACAAATCGAAGAATGGAACAATCGGGATGAAGACGATGTTAACCAGATGAAGAAAAATCTGAACCGGATGAGAAGCAGGAGACAACGTTTGCGTGATACAGAAAGCTCACGTTGAACGTCAAAGGTTGAACAGCGACAGCTTCCTGGCGGCAGGATGCACTTAGGGTTCACAATGGGGAATGAAGAAACTGACCCGGATGAAGATATTAAGGTGCATATAGGGTGAAGAGTAATTTCTTATTCTGCACTGCATTAATTGAGGGCATTAATTGAGGGCAAAGTTGGCATCTAAAAACTTTTATTAGGGTGGAGGAAGCACCTATTAGGGTGCAGGAAGAACCCATCCTATTTTTGTTTATTCTTCCTCCAACTAACTCTTTCCAGAAAAAAATATGCAAGGTATAAATAGTCATCATTAATATTTATATGTGAATTTTTAGCCTATATCAACTTGTAGTCTTAGTTGGATTGGAATACTTAGTTGGATTGGAATAGATGCATGGTATAAATAGTCATCATTAATATTTATATGTGAATTTTTAACCTATATCAACTTGTAGTCTTAGTTGGATTGGAATACTTAGTTGGATTGGAATAGATGCATTTGATGTAACATGCAAAACATGTCTAAGAAAAACAAATGGGTTATAATACTTTGAAATCTATCAAATTTTTACAATTACTTTATAATCATTATTTTTTTTATTTTTTATTTTTTATAAATACAAGATTTTATTTTCATAATAATTATAATATTCTTAAAAATAGATTGTTACGTAGTTGTTACTATTGTCAAAAAATTATTTTTCTATAATAATAGGTTAACAAATCTTAAAACAATAGTGATAGTTTGATATCGTCATGTGTCATTATAACTAGTTGACAATTTAATCTGGTGATAACATGATAATGAATTGACACATAAAATATTATTTAAATGAAACGTCTCTTTAGATATTTCTTTTCGTTCGTTACTTTGATTGTGAGGATGATGTTTTGTTTTGGTCATGTGGATTTTTTATGGTTTGATGGTAATGCATTTGCAATGTGACATGTTATTTTTCAAGTTGGTTATCATAAATGCTTGTATTTTGTCAAACTCAATATTAAAGACGCGACAACAAAGAGACTCCTGTAGGGTATTCTAGCCAACAGAGTTTTGGAAGTAGACATCACCATGGGCAACAAAGAGGTCGTTGAGGCTGATAACGAGATGGAGAAGCGTTTCTTATCAAGAAACGTCACAACGATCTAGTTAGTAATGTTTTCTACATAAGGAAAATCAGATTCAGTTTGAATTAGAGAATGATTAGAGAAATCACGCGAGGAAAAAGTTATTATAAAGAGAGAGGTGTGAACTTTGTTAATATTTTAATGTAATATATTTAATTGTATTTGTTATTACACTTTTAATTAAATTTTAAGTAAGGGTTTATTTACAAGTTCTAATATATATAAATAATACGACTACAGTATTATTGATTGTTTTTTAGATGATATAACATCTTAAATATATCTTTAAGCAATAAAACTGATATGGAGTAAACTTTTTATAGACCAAGTAGGTAATTTAGTTATTTAAGAAAATACATTTCCTTCTAAAAAACAAGAAAACGCTGTTTCTTTTAAAAGTTATTTTAACAAGTTACGAATGTGTTAGAATTTTGATTTAACTTGTTTATTATTCGGAGGGTGTGAATGTCATGTCACAATAAGATTCAAAAAATGACTTTAGATCGAACTTCTTTTTTCTTTACTTAACCCACATAGAAACGTGTGAAGTGACCATTTGCCCCATCACATCGCACGAAATAAAGAACCGTTTGGTTGGTGTCCATTGTTTTTTCTGTTTATGCTGGTTTCCCCGTTCGAATTTCCCATCTCTTTGGGTGCACATTCTGCATCCACCGAAGCGCGTTTCGTCGATCTAAAACCATAAACCACCGAAGCGCGTTTAGATCTCCTTCCGTTTGTTCCTTCACTATCTCTTCCGACCCGATCTGATCTATTTTCCGATTCCAAAATGGCGACGATGACGAGCTTGATCGGTCTCATCAATAAGATCCAACGAGCCTGCACCGTTTTGGGCGATCACGGCGGCGAGGGTTTATCGCTTTGGGAAGCTCTTCCCTCCGTCGCCGTCGTCGGTGGCCAGGTACTGAACACCTTCTCTGTTCAAACTACAATGCTTTCTAACTCTTTATTTCATCCTGTTTTTTAAATTTGTTTTGTTGAATATCAGAGTTCGGGAAAATCGTCGGTGCTTGAAAGCGTGGTCGGAAGAGATTTTCTGCCTCGTGGATCTGGTGATTCTCACTCTCTTTCTTACCATCTTCTGCTCTCGTTCGTTAGTTTACGAGATCTCTCTAGCAATGTTTTTCATAAAGCAGTACTCCTAACACACACACATATATTACAAGAAATGATGCCTTGCTGAGTAGTGGTTACTAACTGTGAAATCGAACACTATTACGCAAAAGTAGGCACGATTTTTTGGTAAGAAAATATGAAGATGTTTTTGAGATTTTGGTTGACTGAAAATAGCTGGCGTTGTCTTTTTATTTATTAATTTTTATTATTGTTATTGTTATTATTATTATTATTGGTGAAAGCACACTAAAAGATAGCTACTAAAATAGAAATAACATTCTAAGAACAGTTTTCGTAAAAAATAGTTATTATCACAATGTTGTGAGAATAAGGGTAAAATAGTATAAAAAATATGCACAACAAAGCCAGTAACGAAAATCGGTATCCTTTATAAATTAGTATAGATCATTATTATTATTGTTGATATTATTATTTTCTGTTTTTACTACAAGACGTGGCGTGTTATTCTGTTGATGGCCGTGGAGGATTGATATAACTTATTTCCTTGCCTTTGAATGGTTTTTTGACTTTTCTTGTTTTGTTTTCTTTAAGGTATTGTTACACGGAGACCGTTAGTGCTGCAACTTCACAAGACAGACAATGGGACACAGGAATATGCGGAGTTTCTGCACTTACCGAGAAAGAGATTCACTGACTTTGGTACATGAAGTTTCTATCTAAATTTCCTGTTTCAGTTTATTTTCTGTGATAATAAAGTGTAAAGAGGTTTGATGGCAGTATAGCTTTTAAATAAAAATAGAGGCTGTGAGCTTGTGGGTGATATGTGGTATTTATACACAGCAAGGGCCTGTTTGAGCTTGGGGATTTATTATGTTTGTCTATGTGTCCATTGTTCAGTGTGTGGATAAAAAATAACAGCTGCAGTTAGAGTTTAAACTATTGTAATGTCTCAATTAATTGGTTCTACAATGATCCTTTACTTCCCGTGCAGCTGCTGTGAGGAAGGAAATAGCAGATGAAACAGATCGTATAACTGGGAAGTCAAAGCAAATTTCTAACGTTCCAATTCATCTCAGCATTTATTCTCCAAATGGTTTGTACCTGTATTGTCCATTGATAGCATGACATGCATTGAATCTTGAAAGCAATTGATCGAGAACTTAGAATGTTGTCCTGTGTCTCTCTATTACGATTTCCATCTTATTTCTCATTTGATTGTGGTGACTAATGATGACTTATAATTTAAAGAATGGCTACATTTTGTGACATCGTTGAATGAATCTTCTCTTCCGAAACTTGGAGGGTTTAGTCTTCTGCCTTTTAAAAAGTGAATGTTAAGTCAGTGTTGATTGAATTCTGAACTTGATTATTCTTGTCCTTTTCTGCCGGTGAATCTACAAATTAATTATCCAGCCCATAGTTTCCATGATTGTTTTATAAGCTGAGTATTTCTTTAACCATGCACTCCGGCTTCAGTTGAAGCCTTATGACCGGTTAGGTTATTCAATCTGAATTTACAAATTCTCCATTAAGTTTGGTGCAAAACTTTTTATTTCTTGAAATCATCATAATAATATAATCTCAGAAAATGTACATTGACTATAGTATTCTTTAGAAGCATTGTTAACGGACAGTGATTGCTTTAAAGTGAAGATTCCTTGCCACATTTCATTTTGCTGCATATATAAATTTGGAAATCATATTTATTTATTTCTTGGTTGAAGATCACTTGCCTTTCTCATTTAGTCCTTACCATCCTTGTTGAACAACAGGAATATGAAAGACATTGTTAATGCCCTCTTTCTGTATGCATTTTTTTGCAGTTGTAAACTTAACCCTCATAGATCTTCCTGGGCTGACAAAGGTTGCAGTAGGTAAACCTCAATATATTTCTCAGTATGTTTATACAATTTTAGTTGTATTCTGAGAGGAATCATTAGAACCTCAGACATATAACCATTTTTTTCCTTCGTTTTTGAAGAGGGACAGCAGGAGAGTATTGTTCAAGATATTGAAGACATGGTCCGCTCTTATGTTGAAAAGGTAAATTATACTTTTGATATGAAGAGGAAAATGAAGTAGTCAGATGATTTTAATTTTTATAAGACAAGCTTTATATAAAGAATTTATCTAATTCACTGTTATTTAAAGAAGAAATGTGATTCATCACTCGTTGAACCCCTTCAAATAACACTACTTTTAGGTAATCAATAATTTATCTCTATTTTGGGTAATCTTTTGCTAGAAACTTATGATTTTTCCTTCCTTCTTGCATCTTGTTTGGTTAATGTAGGATTCACTCTCACAATAATGTTTTCCTTCCAATAATTTCTTTTATCTATTGTCATCACCTTTTGCCTGTAATCAGTCTACGTTTACTTTGAATCCTGTAATTTATATCTTCCGTTTTAAGCAAATTCAACTGTCAAATTCAATGTCTACTCTTGTTCTTATAAATTATATTCGATAATTCTTGTAAACAATCTAATTGAGCTCGTCAATTGTGTAGCCAAATTGCATTATCTTAGCTATCTCTCCCGCAAATCAAGATATTGCCACATCAGATGCCATAAAAATCGCAAGAGAAGTTGACCCTTCAGGTATGGCTGTTAATATTGGAAGCAATTCCAAGGGTAGATTTGGATTCATTCAACTTTTTTTTTCTCATTCTTTCTTGGCCAGCATCATTTAGAAAAAAAAAAAAAAAAAACTTTTCTTCCTTGTACTTTTTCAGGTGAAAGAACGTTTGGTGTTGTTACCAAACTTGATCTCATGGATAAAGGAACCAATGCGGTTGATGTATGATTTCTGAACAACTTCAACCATCTTCTGTTTTGTTCTTCAGTAACTTAAATTGATTTCCTTGCATTTAAATGAGGTTAGAGTTTTTTGTTAGATTGTTAGTTGCAAAATGACGGAAGTTTTTAAATGTGAAACGTGAAGGTTCTTGAGGGAAGGCAATACAGGCTGCAGCATCCATGGGTTGGAATTGTGAACCGTTCACAAGCTGATATTAATAGGAATGTTGACATGATTGCTGCTCGTAGGAAGGAGCGTGAATATTTTGAGACAAGTCCTGAATATGGACATTTGGCACATAAAATGGGATCAGAATATCTTGCTAAGCTTTTATCTCAGGTATTCGATTCTAGCATTTTGAGTAACATTTTGATACATTACTGAACTTACTTTTATTAAATTGATTTCTGATTCTTCCGATGGAGTGATTTTTTTTTTTTTTTACTGGTTTTTTGATTACAGCATTTAGAGCAAGTTATCAGGCAGAAGATACCAAGTATAATTGCCTTAATAAATAAGACTATTGATGAGCTAAATGCGGAGTTGGACCGAATTGGCAGGCCAATTGCTGTGGATTCAGGGGTCAGAACTGAGACCTATGCTGAATTCTTTAATTTGAAAATACTTTATTTCTGAGTGTTTTAAGTGGTGTTACTTGTTTACGTAGGCCCAACTTTACACTATTTTAGAGATGTGTCGCGCATTTGACAAAGTATTTAAAGAACACCTTGATGGAGGGTAACTGCTGCTATTGAGCTCTAGAATTAGCTCCTAGTCTACTTTTGTTTCTTTCTATAACAAATGAATTTTATGCATTTTTTTTTCGTTTTTGCCTTGTCAGTTGTTTGATTAGCCAAAACTAATTTCTTTTTCAGCCGTCCGGGTGGAGACCGGATATATGGAGTTTTTGATCACCAATTACCAGCTGCTTTAAAAAAGCTCCCTTTCGATCGCCATCTTTCCCTGAAAAATGTCCAGAGAGTTGTCACCGAAGCTGATGGGTATCAGCCCCATCTGATTGCTCCAGAGCAGGGTTATAGAAGACTAATTGAAGGATCTATCGGCTATTTCAAAGGCCCAGCTGAAGCCTCCGTGGATGCTGTAAACTTTTTTACTTTATTATATTTTGTTTTAGTCTGTCATCCTGTTCTTTGTTATGATGAAATTACCAGATATTAATATGAAATACTTGATTGTTTAGACATGAGATGTCCTCCACAACTACTGTATTGCTTTCTCTTTTTTTCCAAATCACCTCTCAAGTGATCCATCTTAGTGTTGATCACAGCAGGAGGTAGTTGTGAAGAGGCAAAATCAAGTCAATGAAAATCCTAAGATCATGTGATTATATATAAAAGCATGCTATTGTGAACGTCTTTATAGTTTTCCTCTTTTCTTCCACGTCAACCCAAACCTGGAATGTTGTTAAACTGAAATTTCATGACGATGGATTCTGTTTTGCTTTCTGAATCCCTTTGCTAATAAATAATTTTCCTGATGAAATCCTGACGTTTATTTATACCAAAAATCACATTTATAATTGTTTTTCTTATACTCATTGTTATATACTGCATGATGGCTGTTTTTCCTTTACTTTTTGTCACTGAAATGAGATAAAAGTAGTTACTTCACAAGAGGAACTGTTTTCTCCACTTACATATGTTTTAAATTGTTCCATGTGGTTTTGTTCTTTCCATTTCTGAACTACATGTGGTTTTGTTCTTCTATTATACAGGTTCACTTCGTTTTAAAGGAACTTGTACGGAAATCAATTACTGAAACTGAGGTAAAGCAGTGCACAAGTTGATGAAACTCTTTTCACACATGTCATAATTTTAAAATTTTAAAATAAACAAGATGCAAGTTGGGTGAGCCTGTTCTTATTTCGCACCTAATTCATGGGTCTGAGTTGGTTATTAGGATTCCTTTTTGGGTGTGAAAAAATTAGTGAATCTTTGAAGCCTAATAATGAAGGATATGAATCATTGCTAAATAACTGATGTAAGGTGCTGTTCCAGGGCCTGTGAATAGTTTTTCTATGATTAACTTTAGTATCTGAAGGGGTGAATTTGGATGAGGAAAAATATTACTGGGGAAGAGATAATTAAATTAAATCTTACAGTTGGCCTATTTATGACATGTAGGAACTAAAGAGATTTCCAACACTTTCAAATGATATAGCAACTGCTGCAAATGAATCTCTGGAAAAATTCCGAGAAGAAAGCAGGAAGACAGTTACACGGTTGGTTGATATGGAGTCTAGCTATCTAACAGTGGAGTTTTTCAGGAAGATTCATTTTGAACCAGAAAAGAATCCAAATGGACCACCACCAAATCCAAATCGGAATGGTCCCCCAAATATGGACAGTTATACTGACAATCACCTGCGCAAAATTGGTAACATAATTTTCCTCAAGCCTTTTTGTAACGTTTAAGTATAATATTGTGATAATTAGTATATTATTATTCTAGGACTAAAAGACTGGTTAGATGGATAAGCTTATCTAAACCATGTCTTTTTACTGAAGTATTTAAAACTCTTCTTTCATCGAAAGTAAAAGTTATGTAATGTTTTAAGCGATACTTAACTTCTTTTTTCTAATATTTGGTTAGTATATGTCTTTTTCAATTAAAAAAAGGCCATTTTTTTTTTCTAAAGTAACGATTTTTTTCATAAGCTCATTCACTCTAAAATATTAAAAATTGTGTCTGAAAATGTTAGGGTTTTGGGGAAGATGTGTATATCCCTTTTCTCTCATATTGTGTAAGTTTTTCTTCCTATAAAATAAAGAGCGAGATGCATTGAAATTCATTTAAATCCCTTTGAAAGGAGGGCTTAAATTTAACTGGTATAATGCTACTTAATTTGGATTTTAATTCGAGATTGTTTTTACATATCTAATGGTTATATAGTCATCATTCTATGTATTATATATTATGTTCCCTGATACAGGATCAAATGTAAATTCCTACATCAGTATGGTTTGCGATACACTGAAGAATACCATACCCAAGGCCGTGGTTCATTGCCAAGTTAGAGAGGCTAAGCGAAATTTGCTAAACTACTTTTACGTTCAAGTTGGGAGGAAGGAGGTATGAATTTTTATCTTCGGGTTAAATTTTTGGCATCTCATGGTGTGTGCACAAGTTATAATTACGTATGGCTTGTGTGAATTCACATATAATTACAATGCCGTGCCGCTTTTTCCCATGGAAAACTTAATGAACCTGGTCCAAGTATAAATAAGCTTACAAAATGAATTTTTTTTTGTCAATATCATGAAGTACGCTTAACCAAAGCTCGAAATGGCATTGTATTAAGTTTTTTGAAACTGTAAAATATGGACGCGAGAAGATATTGGCTTTGAAGTTGGGGACAGTCTGTTAGTTAGGCTCCCTGTGGCTTTGTATTTTAATTAGATTAAATTACCATGTTGGTCTTTTCTGAAAAGAAATTAGAAAATCCGAAATTTGGGTCCAATCGTCACTTAACAAATAAATGTTAGGTCAAAGATTGGAAATAATAATGGGAGGATCAAAGTAGTAGGTCAAGAATAAAAATGATTAAAATTGCAATTTAGCCATCGTTAAATCATGTATAACACAGTCTGTTGTTGCATATGCTAGCACATACGAGCAAGTTAACAAAGGTTTTAGGTAAAAAGGACAATAGAATGCTGGCTACTTCCCTTGTGATTAGTCAAGGATTATTTAAGCAAGATAGGCACAATATTAGGGACTTATTTTATTTATTTGTTACAACATCTATATTGCAATTTGATGAAAGCAACATTTATATTGCAATTTGTCAAAAGCAACATTATAACTGATTACGGGAGCTGTTATGCAGAAGGAAAAATTAAGTGCTATGTTGGACGAAGATCCAGCTCTTATGGAAAGGAGAAATCAAATAGCCAAAAGGCTTGAATTATACAAGCAAGCTAGGGATGATATTGACTCGGTGGCTTGGAAGTAGTGGGATCCCGGAGTTTGCAACAGATGTTGTGAGATTTGTTATAGATTTTGTAGTTCTTACTATTTTTTAATCAAGCACGAACAGAAAGTCCACGGTTATGGCATGAAGTGGAATTCGTACTTGCGTATAATTCTTTTGACCCACAGACCACAGTGTATAAAGCATCCGATCCGAGTTCTACGTTGTGATTTTATGTAACTTACGAGTTGTTCAGATGTTTGGTTTTTACGACCATATAGATTATGTTTGAAGGACTTCTCGATTTTATTAGTCACTTAATTTTCAATATTGCTATATATGCCAATAATTACTTGAATTAGAGGCGTCGAAGATTAGTAAACTGTCACTACTAAAACCGAGGTGACCATTTGCATAGCATAACAATAATCCATCTGATAATTGGTTTAAAATAGATAACTTGAATCAGTGATGATGGTCATGTGAACTATATTAAAAGATATATGTAATCATCTGTTCATGAATTTTGGTGTTATAAAAAAAAGAAGAAAATGAAAGAGTCGGAGAAAGTTATTAAAAGAGATCTGAGGTTAAATACTTCTAATAAAATTTCTATTTACAATTAGGTAACATCACAAGATTATGTTGTCAATTTAATTAGTCTAATCATATACATTGTCATTGGTGCTGCTGAATTATTTATTTTCCACTCGACTTGATTATAAACCGTAAACGTTTAATTATTGTTTAATTGAAAAACTTGAGTAAGTTTTAGAAAAAATTCCAATGACGTGTGTAAAAGATATTGGTACGAGTCGGGTTCCCTGCACTTGAAAATTTGACTGTGTGAATCACATTCTTTAAAGAAAGTCCTACACTCTAAACTATAAAATCATAATTTGAAAAATTATACAATTGGATTTGAAACTGCACGTTGGCCCTGCAGTTTTTTGAACTCCAGGTACTCCTAAACACATGAAAGTAATTTAATTTCTTAAAATTAGATAGCAAATGAAACTAATAATATGACTAGTTTACTTCTGTGTACAACATCCAACATTAATAAACGGATGATCATAGTTATAATTTTAGTAACATGGTTAAATTCCAAGACTTTACAACTTTCTACTGCACTAAAGTTTAACCATTTATTTACATTTTTTTTATCCATAAAAAGATTTAAGAAGGCTTATAATAACTCGTACAACCCAGCTAAACCTCCTTTAATTAAACATTTATTAACTTTCAATCCTCATACTCATATTTCCTTCAATTTCTTTTGATATCTACTACCCACCGTTTCTCTCTGGTTCCCAGTTTTTTTTTTTTTTTTTCTCTCCTTCCTTTTTTTT